>Ga0222717_10000221_pt1 | contig 49690 bp, 44 predicted proteins | sample C33_18DmetaG_FD_165053 | JGI IMG/M metagenome (GOLD analysis project Ga0222717, IMG submission 165053) | Estuarine water microbial communities from San Francisco Bay, California, United States - C33_18D | ecosystem: Environmental > Aquatic > Marine > Unclassified | place: USA: California... | reverse complement strand
CCGCGACGCCGAGACGGGAAAGGAACACTGGACTTACACTTACCCTATCGTTTATCGAGATCGATTTGGGTATAGCAATGGCCCTCGAGGGAGCCCAGTGATTGATGGAAACCTCGTCTACACTCTGGGCGTCACGTCCATCCTCAGTTGTGTGGCACTCGATAGCGGCAAGCTCATTTGGCAGCGCGACCTCAAAGAAGACTATCAAGTACCTCAGTATTTCTTTGGCAGTGGATCCAGCCCATTGATCCACGAGGACATGATCATTGCAAACGTAGGCGGTGGTGAACCCAACACGAATGATCGCCCCGCCGTCGTCGCCTTCAACAAACTTACCGGCGAAACCAAATGGATCAGCAAGAGCCGATGGGGCGCGAGCTACGCATCGCCCATTGCCGCAAATTTTCATGGAAGGGAACGCCTGCTCGTCTTCGCTGGCGGCATGAGTAAACCGCCGGAGGGGGGGCTCCTTCTTATCGACCCTGAGGACGGCAAGATCCTATCACAGTTCGAGTGGCGAGCGTCAAAGTATGAATCGGTCAATGCAACGACGCCAGTCGTCCTTGGCAATCGCGTTTTCATCACAGAAACCTACCGCCTGGGTGGAATCGCGCTCGATGTGACCGAGGAGGACAACTTTGAAGAAGCCTGGAAGGCTCCGGACTTCGGTATCCACTGGACCATGCCCATTGTGCATGACGGGTACTTGTATGGATTCCACGGAGAACGAGAACCCTTCGCGGAGCTTGTGTGCTACGACTGGAAGACTGGCAAGAACCTCTGGCGCGATAACATGCGCTGGACCGAGAAAGTGGGGGAACGCCAGATGATCAATAGCCCCTTCCGCGGCAGCCTCCTCCATGTTGCCGACCAGTTCCTCTGCCTTGGCGAAGGTGGCACCCTCCTTTGGCTCAAGTTGACGCCAAAAGGCCCAGAGATTCTTCAACGAACGCAGCTATTCAGAGCGACTCAGACCTGGTCTACACCTGCCATCCACCGAGGGCTCGTCTACATTTCGCAACACTACAAGGATCTCACGGGGACCAAGACTGGTCCTCGCTTACTCTGTTACGACTTTCGCACAGCACAGAAATAGGATTGTCTTCGAGACAACCCTTGGTAGAACGATATCATGAAACCCACCTACATTGCTTTAGGACTTTTCCTCGCCACCACCCTGGCGCAGGCTCAGGAGCATTGGCCCCGATTCCGTGGAGCCAATGCCATGAGTGTCGCTCAAGAGGATCCACGGCTTCCCGATCGCTGGAGCAAGACGGAGAACGTCCACTGGAGAGTGCACGCCCCCGGTCTTGGCTGGTCCTCGCCCATCATATGGGGCAAGCGAGTCTTTCTAACTTCGGTCGTTTGCGACGAGGCTGATGCTAACGAAGCCCCCAAAGCGGGTTTGTATAACGGCCGAGGCAGGCAAGAGATACCCAAAGGCACCCATCATTGGCTCACCACGTGCTTTGATATCGAGACAGGCAAGCAACTCTGGCAACATGAAGCTCACACCGGCTCTCCTCCCGTAGGCCGCCACCCAAAGAGCACCTACGCCTCGGAAACACCCGCCACCGATGGAGAGCGACTTTATGTTCTCTTCGGAGATCTTGGCCTGTGGTGTTACGACATGGAAGGCAAGGTCCTCTGGGAACACCACATTGAAGCGAAGAAGACCATGTATGATTACGGTGCCGCTGGGTCCCCCGTCGTCCATGAAAATCAAGTCATCGTGGTGTATGACAATCACGAGGCCTCCTACATTGCTGCCTTCGATACGAAGACAGGCAAGGAGCGTTGGCGAACCGCTCGCGACGAGAAAAGCACTTGGGCCACACCTTTCATTTGGAAACATGCACAACGCACTGAAATCGTCGTCAGCGGCAAGAATCGCATCCGCTCGTATGACCTGTCAGGGAAGGTTCTCTGGGAATGTGGTGGGAAGATGTCTAATCTCATCATTCCTTCACCCTTTGCCGCCCACGATCTGCTCTATGTCACCTCTGGCTACTTCGCTGACAAAGTACGGCCCGTCTTCGCCATTAAGCCTGGTGCCAGCGGCGACATTTCTCTCGATGAAGACAACGAAGAGACCTCAAACGAGTTCGTCCAGTGGTACCTGCGCAAAGCGGGGCCGTACAACACCTCTCCCATTGTCTACAATGAGCGCTACTTCACTCTTCTAGATCGAGGCATGATGACCTGCCATCATGCGAAAACCGGCGCCGAGATCTTCGGTCGCGTGCGTTTCCCAAAGGGGGCCACGTTCACGTCTTCCCCCTGGGCTTACAACGGCAAGGTCTTCTGCCTGAGTGAAGCCGGCGTTACCTACGTACTCGATGCCAACGCCAACGAATTCACCATCCTAAACGAGAACAACCTCGACGCCTTCTGCATGGCTTCACCTGCGGTGGCCCAAGGCAAGCTATTCATCCGTACTGAGGACGCGCTCTACTGCCTGAGTAACGCCAAATAGCAAAGTGTCTCTTACACAAACTCACAATCAAGACCAGCGCCAGGATCCCTCCGCCCACCTTCAGCCAAGCCGCCCGCGTCTTCGCAGCCAGGTTCTCGATCACATGCTCAAAGGCCGGCCACGACCCCGCCTGTGCTTGCGTGTACATCGGCACGAATCCATAGGGCACCGTTAGGGACTTCGGCAGATCTCCAGAGAGAAGCTTCGCTTGATCATTATCTGTGCGAGCGCGCATCAGTATTAACTCCCGCCTCAGCTTGTTGATCTCACCCTTTACAACCATCTGCAGCCGCTGGTGTTCTTCCCGTAACGCAGCCATCCTTCTCACCAACTTCAGTTCCGCTTCCCGGACAGTAGGATGGTTAGGACCCAACCCCTGATCCACAAGGTCCTGTTTCACCAGTGCCTGCTTCTGATAGGCAGGCAGAAGTTCTGCCACGCGAGACCCAGAGAGTTCGTGGATAGACACCGCGGCACGGGGCCTACCCGCGGACTCCAACCGGTCCATCGCCTCCATTACTTCCAGGGTCTGCTCCCACTTCTCAAGATCACCTAGAGTCTCAGCATACGAATTGTGAATGATACCATCAATCACTTCTAGCGAATCTCCCATTATTACCGGCTTCTCATCGATATCATAACGCTCCGCCATCTCCACCAAACGTTGCCGCGCCGCTTCCGTCAGCGCCTCTTGCTCTTCCAGTTGATGCTGCGCTACGCCCAGCGCCTTGTTTCGTAATTCCTCTGCCAGGGCAATGCGATGGTTCTGATAGGCCATGGCAACATCATGGACAAGGTTCCTTCCTTTCTTAAGTTGAAAGAACAGCGTCATGCCATCCGGTTCTCCACTCACGGCCAGGCGCTCCCGCAGCTTGCGAACTGCATCCGCCGGATTCACCTCCCACTGCTCGAACAACGCATGCTGATCGACCACCACGGCCACAGCCCGCCGTGGCATCACCACGTGTCTCAGCTCCTGTGCGTTCGATTGTCTTTGCCTTACTATTTCCCAATTCAGGGATTCATCCATAGTCAGCATCACGTGCGCAGTCGACCGCCAAGGTCTGGTTAGACTTGAGTGAAAGCCAGCCGATTGATCACTTACGCCCAAGTCATCCGAGCCAAACACCTGACGCGTAGATGCTACCACAGGCACGTCATCAAGAACGGTCGGTGCATCCATCGACGCAGACCGGTAGTTGATCTGAATCTTCGTCAAGGACTGCTCTACGAGGTCGACGCTCAATTCCAAACCGGACATTTCCGGGTCCACCTTCATGCCATAGACAGAAAGCCCCACCTCACGAGCCGCCTCCGGCATTTGGAAACGAAGCGTTGCGGCCTGAGGCGAACTCACCTTAAACACAGCCTGATGCTGGTGACCTTCCTCCAAATCGAGGACCGAAACCAGCGACGCGCGCTCAATGTAGGTTGCGTCGCGGAACCGCAGACCGGCCCGCGACGCGTTGTTGCCTTGGTTAGTCGAGGACAACAAGTCATGCCCCCCAGAACCTTCACCCTGAACTGCAATGGGTAGTGAAACGCCTTGGCCTGACAGCGCGGCCTGAGCACAAAGATCCCCAGACAGAAACACGCACGCCAGCCAGAACGCTCCATGATGATAGAAAGTCATGAATCGAATATGGAAAACTGGTCTAACTAAATGAATACCCCACGCTCTGACAAGGAGTCCACCACAACGTTCAAATCTTTCTTTCAACAATCCGAACCACGCTTTAAAACAAGGCATGAACATCGATGGCAAACCGTTCCGAACCATCTGGGCGTCGACCGATCACGTAGAGATCATCGATCAGAGATGTCTCCCCTTCCACTGCACCATCGAACGTTTGGAAACCGTCCAGCAAGTGGCCACCGCCATCACTGACATGCACGTGCGCGGCGCCGGCTGCATTGGCGCGACGGCTGGCTACGGCATGTGGCTTGCAGCCCGAGAGGCCAACACAGCAGATCAGCTAGAAACCTTGGCAACCCAATTGCTTGAAACCCGCCCCACCGCCGTCAATCTCCACTGGGCGATCGAACGCCAGCTCGCCGCCCTCCGCCCACGCACTCCAGATGCTTGGGCCGACCACGCCCTTCAGCTTGCCAACACCATCGCCGATGAAGACGCTGCCGCCTGCACGCAAATCGGAAAACATGGCCTACCACTCATCCAAAAGCACGCTGAGCAGAAAGATGGCCCAGTGAATATCCTAACCCACTGCAACGCTGGCTGGCTGGCTTTTGTCGATCATGGCTCTGCCACGGCACCTATCTATGCAGCCCACGACGCTGGGATACCCGTGCATGTCTGGGTCGATGAAACGAGACCACGCAATCAGGGTACCCGGTTGACCGCCTGGGAACTGGCACAACACGGGGTGCCTCACACTCTCATCGTCGACAATGCAGGTGGTCATCTCATGCAGCGTGGCAAGGTAGACATGGTGATCACAGGCACGGATCGCACCACTCGCTCTGGCGATGTCGCCAACAAGATTGGTACCTATCTAAAAGCACTGTCCGCTCGCGACAATGACGTGCCCTTCTACGTCGCCCTGCCCTCGAGCACCTTCGACTGGGAACTCTCTGACGGCTTTGCGATTCCAATCGAAGAACGCTCACCATCCGAAGTCACGTCCATGAGCGGCCTTCGATGCAATGAGACCTCGGAAACAAGTATCGCCCTCACACCGCAAGGCTGCCCTGCTGCGAACCCAGCGTTCGACGTGACACCGAGGCATCTCGTAACCGGCTTGATCACCGAACGCGGCATCTGCGAAGCCAACGAAGAAGCCATTGCTCAGCTCTTTCCAGATTTAGCCTAACGCCGCCCTCGCGCCGCACAGGCCACACACTGATTGGCATGAGGCAATGCCATGATACGCTCGATCGGAATCGCTTTCTGGCACGTGACGCAGATACCGAAGTCACGCTGATGCGTCTTTGTCAGTGCTAGTTCCAATTGTTCAAGCCGACTACGCGCTTCGACCAAAGCAGCGTCATTCACGCTCTTGTCGCTCATGGCTTCAAGCCGAGACAGACGCCCCAGCGCTTTATCAGGAGAAACGGCCTCCGTGGCCTTCTCCAAGCCCATGATGCGCTCAGTCGTATCGGCAATCTCATCGAGAATGCGGTCTTTCAGCTGCGCACGTTCTTGATCGTCCATGGCCCTAGATGAACTAACAGATTTCTGCTTCCTGCGCCAACTGGATCCCCAGTTGGAGCGGGATGGTTTCGTAGGCAAAGCGAGCACCGTAGCGGCCACGGTTGTAGCTGCTGCAACAGGCATAGCAGGCCGAATGTCGCTTGAGAGGGCGGATGCGCATGAGAACCTCTAAACAGTTGGGACACTGATAGGCATGTTTCGGCTTCTGACGACGCCGGGGCAGTGGCAGATCGTGACAACGCGGTTCATCTGGAATACCTAAATCGACACAGGCCTGTCGCCATTCTGGCCCATGCGGTTCAATCCGACGACGCCCCGCTCGCGTGTAGGCAATCAGGTGAGCCAACTCATGACGCATGGTACGACTCACTTCTGTTTCAGAGATCTCTCGCAAACGGGGATTCAAAGTGATCTGTCCGTTGTGATGGTTGGCATTGCCAGCCGTCGAGGTCAGTCGACCATTCCACGAGACCGTCAGTCGCTTCGCCAACTGCGGTAGCTCCAATTCGCGAGCCATCTGTCGACACAAAGCCGTCAGCTCGGCATCAACACCGCGCGGCAACAAGACCACCACCTCTTTCGATGCCGAGGGTTCCGCGTTTTTCACTTTGTTAGTCGAAACCTTCCCCTTCTTGGTTTCCGACGATTTGACGACGATCTTGTGATCAAGATCCTCGAGTGCAACCAACGAATTGGGCTGAACCGAATTCATCAGGAAGGCATTCGCACCGATAGTCGAGTTCGCACCGATCGTGGTTTCACCGCCGAGAATGATCGCATTCGCATAGATGGTGACATGATCCTCAACATCGGGATGCCGTTTGATACCCTTCACAATGCGACCATCCTCGTCCTTGGGAAAACTGCGCGCACCCAGAGTCACACCATCATAAATCTTGACGTGACTGCCAATCACGCAGGTTTCGCCAATGACCACTCCCGTTCCATGATCGATAAAGAAGTAAGGGCCGATCGTAGCACCAGGATGAATGTCAATTCCGGTCTGTGAGTGCGCCCATTCCGTCATAATTCGAGGCAAGATCGGCACTTTCAATCGATACAGTTGATGCGCCAACCTCTGAATCGCAATCGCCTCGATGCATGGATAGGAGAGGATGATCTCTTCTATGCTGGTTGCCGCGGGGTCACCCTCATAAGCCGCTTCTACATCGGTTTTCAGCAGTGAGCGGATTTCAGGAAGGGTCCCAAGAAAGTCCGTCACCACACTGGTAACCTGCTTGAGACAGTCGTCGGAATCTTCACGCAAGCACTGAAAACTCATGGCGATCTGCTTGTAAAGTTCGCGATTCATCGCCGCAAGACGCTCTGTGGTAAGCATTTCAAGCTCAGAAGCGGGAACAGCTTCACTATCGAAGAAGCCCGGAAAGAGCAGCGTTAGGAATTCCTCACAGATTTGTCCAATCGCTCGCTTCGATGGCAAGTTCGTCTGATCACACTGATTGAGCCCACCGAGATCTCGGTAAGACTTTAACAATTCGGGAACAAATTTCGAGTAGTCACTCGTCATGGCGGGAACCTTCTAAGACAAAGTTCTTACAACAAGTGAACCGTGAAGCGAGCCCAAATTTCAACTCACCTGACTTCGTCACAGTTTGAAAACCAAGTCATACAGATGCTGACGTTCAGACTCAGCAAGCAACGCTTGAGTATACGGTGTCCCTGAACCAGCTCGCTGGAAGATCACTCGATAGTGCCCATGTGGAAGAGAGATCGCTTGCTTACCGGTGACATTCACTCCACTAACAATTGCCGCGCTACGAGTCTTCCCAGGCATCACCGAGTGGGTGCAATAGCTTCATTTGCCCACAGCCGTCATTCCTTGCGGATTCAAGTCGATATGGCCCAACTCGAGACTCAAGCGCATTGCTACCCGCTTCTTCTTAGGCACATGAAACTAAGAACCATAGCGCTTCTTGGGCACCTGAGCGACAACCCAGTAGAGACCCGGCGTCACACTCAGCCTACGTGCAGGCTTAGTGAAAGTTCCCACACAGAAAGGCGCTCCCTCAACACCATGAAATTCCCAGGACAGGGGCGTTTCCGTGAAGCCGTCATTTCCCCAAAGATCATGGGCAGTCACCGAGAGATTGCTTCGGCTCACAAGGAGCTGAACAATCACCGCCATCACCGTCTTCACATCCACTTCATCGCGAACATCAAACAAGCGGCCGTCTAGAAGGCTAGCTAGTTCGTTAAACGACACGTTCTGCTCCTCTATCTGCCCAAGACTAAACACATCGACAGTTAGCTGACGACCTTTACTCGCTAGTAGACTTACCGTCTCTAGCAAATCTCCTCCACACTTTTCCCTTCCGTCGCTGAGCAATACCAAATAGCCTGATATCGTCCCAGTGTTAAGATGTTGGTGTGCCTGTATCAAGGCCCGAGAGGGAGGTGTGATCCCTTTGGCCGATAGACCACGCACCAACCCTCTAACTTTGCTAGCAGCGCCTGGCGCCACAGGAACAGGCAACTCAATATCGCGACAGCGATCACCCCCTGGCGCCCCCGCCACGATACCCATATACCAGCAACCCAAGTTGAAATTCCTCAGGCCAACGCTCGAGAGCGAACCCCATGAGCCCCTAAGCGAGATTCAATTTAGAGCGGAAAAAACCCTAAAGTTTCCCATACACACGTTGGGGAGCATCATAGACGATGAGAACCTTCATTGCTCCCGCCTGAAGCGCCTGCTCATCGTCCTGCGCTTGCGCTAAGGCACTCCAAGGCAACGAGAGAAGCACCGCGATTCCCGCCACGCTCTTGAAGAATGCCCGCCGCATTGCTAATCCTAGGATCAAGGACGCTATCAGGCCAGCCGGAAACACTTAGGGCTGTGGCTCCTCAACGCGATAGTGCGTCACAATCCTCTCGCTACCGCCGCGATCGCCTCTCAGCTCTTCTCATGCCACAAAGAACGCATTCTCGAACGGGCTTTGGAACGAAGCGCGGCTTCTCGTTAAAAGTTCGGCGTACCCGTTGAGCATGAATTGGAAAGTTCATGGCTAGATATCAGTTGGCAAACCGTGCGAATGATAGAGGCCAGTGTGCAAGTGGCGAGCCAACCGCAAGCAAGCATCCGAGATGAAAAATCACTGAAGGGATGGGGCCAATCGACGCATGTCGACCTTCTGCTCCGTGCCAGAGATCCTCTTAGGATAGTAACCGGCACACCACTGTTGTCAGCGGAGACTGCGGACTCGCCAACTGAATGAGCGTGGAGTAGTCGCCACTACCTAATCAGATCGTCGAAAAGAGCGCTACGGATTCATCGAATCACGAAGTCAGCACCTCCAAGAGCGACTGCAGCACTGCTTATGGACGGATCAACCGAACCGCTCCCGTAAAGGGATCGATCTGCACGGTCGCAAAGTTATCGGGAATCTCAGCCCCTTTCTCTTTGCGCTCGTCCACCAGCGTCACATACCACTGCTTGGCCGAACCCAGATTCGTCGATCCGGTAGGCTCAAAGTCAAAGGCCACGAACTGGGCATCGAGCGGATTGTTCCGCTTGTAAGGCACCTCGCCGCGTGTCTTTTGCAAGCCGAGCAGCGTCGAGACGCGCTCACTATCAGCAAAGACGATTGGCGCCGGCAACTTTCTCAAGGGAGAGATCGGCTCCATCGTCTCAACGTTTTGATTCGTACCGCCAGCGTTCTCGGCACTCTTGTCGAAAGCCTTGCGGCGGAAAAGTTGATAAGCGCGGAACTTATCGCGACCGCCAGGCAACGTAGGATCCGTGTATTGGAAGAAACGTACCTGAATTGGAGCATTCTCTTTCTGTGCCTGGAGCTGGGCATAGGCCAACTGCGAACGCAGTAGGTCCGAAGACTGCGTAAGCTTGTTCGCTTTCAAGGCTCCCGTAATGGCTGGAACCGTGAACGCCATCATGATCCCGATGATCGTGATCACGATGATCAATTCGATCAGAGTAAAACCGCGTGTGAGCTTGTGAGGGTAACGCATGGTAAACTTCATTTTAAATTTTCGTATGTCAGATGAGAGCAATCAAGCTAGGCATCATCGCCACGACGCAACCAGTTGGACTCGCGCATCGCCACTGTGGTGCTGAAGATGCGATTACTGATCCGGCGATCTAACAATTGCTCCTCCACTAAGCGCAAGTCACGCTCAAGGTTCCGTGGATTCTTAAATAGGCCAGCCGGAATCAATGAAGGAGGCTGCGCCCCACGATCCTCTCGCTCAGCTGACGGCTCATCGATCGCGATCATAGTCACGCGAACAAGTGATGGAAGGAGATGAGTATTGTCCTCACCTTCACCACGCTGAGAAGCTGGTTTACCCACGCCCTCACGAGAATTGTAGGTGAAGCCTTCTTTGTAGTAGACTTCAGTGGCTGCAGCCCCCTTGGCTGGCGCTGACTTCATGGGGGTGAAGATCACCGCTAGAATATTCTCCGCGAGTGTCCGCTTAAACAACAGCGACTGGGCACCACCACCCATATACTGAGAGAACCATTTGTTATCCTGTGAGGACACGCTATTGCGTCGATCCTCAGCATCCTTATAAATCGTCACACTCTCCGCAGGGAGACGAAACTCCTTCAAGCGATAGCGGAACTTTGGAGCAACGCGCCCTCGGAGGAAGGCCGGAAGAGATTCACGGTCATCGCCAAACTCGACAAAGAAGCCCCAGGCATTCATCAGCTCTGAGAATTGGCGGTACTCTTCCTTAATCACATAACCAAACGGCGCTTGGAAGAAGACGCACTGACCAGGAAAAACCGCACCCGGCCGCTGTGTTAGTTTTGCCGTCTCACCCATAGTAAAGTGCAACTCGGACTGCCTAACATACTCCTCAGGGCGACCTTGGGCATCCGTCTCGTAGTCCCAATACGTGTTCAAGGTGGCCTGACGAACACGTCGCGTGATCGACTCAAAGGCAATACGTGCTTCGCGGAATTGATTTGCCTCAGAAGACGCCTTCGTCCAAGTGCGCTGGGTCTGATCCACCATCGAGAAGATCATCAGCAAGAGTACAATCAGAATAGAGATCGATACGAGAAGCTCGATCAAGGTGAAGCCACCTTGGCGGCGTTGAATCGGTGAGGGAAGTTTCATAGTAATGTGTTAGGAGTTAGCTACGCTATCCAATCGTTTCTCTTAGCTTTTTTCCGTCTCTTGCTCGTCCATTCGTGCGATGATCGTCGACACCTTGGTATAGCGTGGGTTCGTCTCCGCGAGCATCTTCATATTCACACTTTCACCGCGCGATGGCCCGATATAGATCGTGATCCGCTTCGCATAATCGTTACGAGTTTCCGACTCGCCAGGAATGAAGATTCCCTCCAACTCCACCTCAACCTCTGCCGTGTAAATCCTTTGGTTACGTTCCACAGTGACCGCTCTAATTCGCGTCCCCTGATCATCGTAGTCACGTGTCTCCCCGTTGAGAAGCTCCATGTCCTCCCAAGCCATGAGCTGCACATCATTGATAATGTCCTCACTGATTCGCGCTACTGCCGTCATGTTCCGGGAGTCACGCATCTGATCTAGGCTCATGGGGAGTAATCCCAGAAGAGCCATCATGACCGTGGCACAAATGCCCAAAGCGATGGTCACCTCAATCAGGGTGAAAGCAGAAGAGTATCGAGTTTTAAGTTGGGTCAGTTTCATGGGGCTTCAGAGGACGTGGGAGAGTGAACGCCGCTCGTAGACTATGTAAAGGCTCGTCTTTGTAAATACGAAAGCGAAATGAATTTACAATGAACATACAAAACTCCGTTCACTGAGCAACTTTATTTCAACAATTCCAACTCTCAATCGCCAGCCGAAAGAACTCCAAAATCATCGCAATCCTTTAATCCTAATTAAGTTACACTAAATTCAATCTCGCCACGACGCGAATTTGAGCCTTTCTCTCACGATCGAACTTGTATTGTCTTTGTATGTATTGGGCTTGACACTACATTGATTCTAGCCGTTTCTTGTCATGTTGCCGCCCACCGTAGCATCAACTCCTAGCTGAGAAACCAGACAACTCGCCCTATGAAACTGACCATCCACCCATTCAAAAAGGGTCGACCATCGACGAAGAAGGAGCGCGGTGTCGCGCTTGTCACCGTGATGTCGATCCTCTCCGTGCTCACTGTTCTGAGCATTGCCATTATCAGCCTCGCTGGTAACGAACTCCGCTCTGCCAAGAGCTACTCAGACACCGTCCGCACCCGACAGCTTTCCGAGATGGTGACGAGTATGGTCATCGGTCAAATCCGCGAGGCCACCCGAACAGATAAGAAGGTTGGTGGAGGCCTCTTCGGTGGTGGTGCCCTCGCTTTGTGGGCATCTCAGCCGGGCATGATCCGCACGTTCGAGCCCAAGGGCGGCGGAACTCAAGAAGGTTTTAAGCTCTATTCTTCGACAAACATGAAGGTCGAAGACGAACGCGACATCTCTCTTGAGCTCGAGAGCATCAGAGATTGGGAGCAGTCACCAGATCGTTTCGTCGACCTGAATGCGCCTTCCATTGCCTACAATACCAAGGGCCAAGAGACGAACCGCTTCTTTCCTATCCTCGACCCGCGCGCCAAGAGTCTGGACAAGGTCGAAGGCTTTGATTTCGAGACCTTCCCTGGAGTGCAAGAAGAGGAGCGCCTCCCCATGCCAGTAGAGTGGCTCTACGTGCTGAAAGACGGCACCATGGGTAGCCTGGATCCTTCCGGCAAATTCGTTAGCGCAGACCCCACAGCTCAGCCCGATACCCGCAATCCTATCACAGCGCGCATCGGCTTTTGGACGGACGACGAGACTTGTAAGATCAACGTGAATACGGCTGCTGAAGCTGTACCCTGGGACAAGCCGAAAGCGAACACGGATCTGGGCAAGCAGTGGGCAGTCTTTCAGCCAGTCATTCGCGAAGTGCAGCGGTATCCGGGTCACCCAGCGACGACTTGTCTGAGTTCCTTGTTCTTCCCTGGCAAGTATGTCGATGGTGAAGGCTCACGGGATAAGCTCTCGAAAGGCGAGCTCCAAGCTATCCTAGAGATCACTCCCAAGGTGGAGTGGGACGGTGGTACTGAAGATGGAAAGAAGAAGGGCACGACAGCTCTCCAGTACGACACCGACCGTCTGTACGCGTCGGTGGATGACATCGTCTTCAACATCAAACGCGAAGATAACAAGTTCGTCGATCTCCTGCCGGATGGGCTGGAGCGTTTCGAGCGTGCCAAGGGCTTCATGACGGTTCGTAGCCAGGGTCCTGAATTGAATGTCCACGGCCGTCCACGCATCAGTCTTTGGGCTTTCCACGAGAATGACAGTCGTCGCAACCGCACCGCACTCGACGATACCATCGAGTTCTGCACGAGCTTGGGTCCAAAAAATAAGCTCATCAAATTCTTCTTCCAGCGTCGCGATGCAACCTCACGTCACGCTGAGTTCTACAGTAGAGCCAACCGCTCCAACGTGGACCTTTACATGTATCTCATGGCTCAGGTTTACAAAGCTGTTCCCAGCTACGGGAAGTCTCTGGCTACAAAGTATGGAGCCAAGAAGAGATCTCCATTCAAGCCATCTTACTACAAGGACAAGAACGAATACAAGTTAGATCACTTCGCGATCGCGCTGCAGATGTTTGACTACATGCGCCAGGTGAACATCCACGACGGCAACCTTGCCGAGCCCTATGCTGACTTTCAACCAGGCTCAAACAGTGGTTTCGGCCAGATCTCTGGGATTAACCTCATCGACCGCAATCTCACTGGGGGAACTGGAAGTAACGTCCAGAGTTCTAGTTGGCAGAAGAAGACCTTGGAACCACGCGGATCAGGTCGCATGTTCACTGTCTCTGAAGTGGCCCTCCTCACTTATGCCACGGCGACCACCACGCTCAAAGCATGGCCTCCTAACGGCAACTGGGACGGCATTATTAGCGAGGCTCCGAATGCTAGTATCAACAATGGCAAGGCCAGAGAGTTCTTCCGCTCCGACCAAGGCCCTGGCGGCGATGTCAGTGTGATCAAGCGAATCGTCGCCAACAGGCACCCCAAATATTCAGAGTGGCGTGGTGAGAGCTTTGGCGCTGGTGACGTCGGCAAGGTCATGACCTACGTTGAAACGGGCATGATTCCAGAAGCCTTCGCTGTTGCTCAGGGTTTCCACCAAATTCACCCCAAGCAGACGATTCGCTTGCTTACCGGCGGCAATGGTTACGACAACGGTCTCGATGAGAATGGTGGTCTCAAGTTGAATGGCATTCCTCTCCAGCTCTGGGGGGATAGTGTCGAGTCAGCCGGTAAAGCGCAGAAAGGTCCCGCAATCTTTACTCTGGAAGCGGGCGCAGCTGATGTGCGGTCTGATCTCCCTGCCGGTTGGTATGGCTGGGGTGGCGCAGGGGGCTATCGCCTCTTCCGCTTCGGACGCTTGGAGCTCGATGAGGGTCAGGAAGGCTTCCATGGCAGAGGCTTTCTCGCTAATGGAACGGGACCACTCTCCCATTTCTATTGCCAAACTCCCGTCATCACCGTTGGGGAAGAGGACCTCATCCTCACCCAGAACAATCCTGTCCAGCTCGTCATCTACGATCAGGGGGCTGAAGGCGCTTCGACTGGCAATCTCGTTCAGAACATCAACTTGCGTTGGGCACAGCCGGGCGAGGAACTCGTCCTCGATCGCCCAGTGAAGAACAGCGGAGAGTACTCTGGTTGGACCCGCCGATTCCGGGCAGCCGCTGAGTCGAGTGCCCGCGTCCGGCCGGTCTTCGTCCTCGAGAAGCAAGAAAACAGGGAGAACGTCACAAGCCTCGTCGTCGCCCACGGTGATGTGCGTCACGTCTCTACCAAGCGCAACGTGCCTAGTGAGCTCTTCCGACTCCACCCACGTGTGGGCAAGCAACGCTCATCGCACTCGCTATGCTGGGCCATCTATCCTAAGTCAACGACACTCGCTCGCCACGGGACCTTCTCCATGAAGTTAAGCCGCCGGAGCTTGGCTGATGTGAGATATGACAATGGTGACAACTCGGCCATGGAGCCGGACTTTTGCTGGGATCCGACTCGTGAGAAGAACATCGACTTCGCTCCCCTACTCGGAAACGGCTATGACTTCCCTATCGATCCGTCGATCACCCGTGACTTCGACAATGGCATTGGTGGTTGCGTCGATGGTGCCTACATCAACAAGCCAGATGACGGCGCTGACGACGTGCCTGGCTCGAGCGTGTTCAACCAGAAGTTCCCTTACTTCGAGGCCGGCGAGTGGAAGAAGGGGCAAAGCTACGAGGACCGGAACTTGGAGAACTTCAACCCGAACCGCATGGTGCCTTCTGGCGTGATGTTCGGATCTCTCCCTAGTGCCTCCCAGGCCAATGCGCCTTGGACGACGCTTCTCTTCCGTCCAAACGTCGCCATAAACGGGCACACCAAGCGCGGCGCTCACCTGGGCCAGGCAGGGAACGGCATGAAACTTAGCGGAGACAAGACCACGGTAGATGGCTTCGATTCGCCGGAAGTGAGTTCCGTTTATGACGACGAGGAATTGCCTCCAGATCATATCTGGCTGGATTTCTTCTGGATGCCTATCGTGGAGCCCTATCCTATCAGTGAGCCATTCGCCACGAGCGGGAAAGTGAATCTGAACTATCAGATGTTACCTTTCAGTTACATCAAGCGGGCAACCGCCTTGGCTGCTATCTTCAAGTCTGAGCGCGTGCTCGCCATCCCAAACAACGCTGGTCAGAAATATAAGAAATCGGAGAGCAGCGGAAGCCCCGGTTGGCACCACAAGATCGACGTGTGGGAAACCCTTGAGCAGTGGGAACACAAGTTTGAACAAGGTAAAATCTTCCGCACGGCGACAGAAGTCTGTGAGGCCTTCCTCTACCCACAGAACGAAGACGTTTCTTGGGACGAAGATAGCAAAGGCATCCGTAAGTGGTGGGACAAGCACCGCCTCACGGGTGACAATTCAATCGAGCAGCCTTATGCGAATATCTACCCTCGCGTAACCACAAAGTCGAACACCTTCAAAGTCTACATGACGGTGCAGACTCTCCAGAAAGTGCGTGGCACCTCGGAAAGCGAGTTCGTTTCTGGCCAAGATCAGGTCACAGGCGAATATCGCGGCTCTGCCGTAATCGAACGCTTCCTCGATCCAACAGACCGGGATATCCCGAATTACAAGAATGAGAAGATCGAGAACAAGGCTAAGAGCTTGGAGCAGTTCTACCGCTACCGTGTGGTGAACGTACGCCAATTCGCTCACTAAATACATCCCTACCCCCAAATGGAGAAAGGGAGAGGCCTCGCGGCTTCTCCCTTCCTCGTTTCTTAGAGCGATCCCCAGGAGTATGCCAAATACTGGACCACAGCTATAAAGGTCAAAGGCAAGACACGAAGAGGAAGAAGGGCGAGCCCGTTGACCGACAAGTAACGCAGCATCAGGTGTTTCCCTGAACTCACCCCGCGCGCCGAGCGCACTTCCAAAACTACCTCACATTTCTCAGAGGTTTTCTATGTTTGAAAATCTCTGAGAATCGCTCTAAGCGGACGTCCGCACCAGGGTCGCCACGCATTCTAGGTGACGAGTCTGCGGAAAGAGATCAAACGGTTGCATCCTCGTTAGAGCATAATCATGCTCGGCAAAGGCATTGAGATCGCGCATCTGCGTGGCCGGATTGCACGAGACATAAACCACCCGTTCAGGAGCGAAGGCAAAGAGCTGATTCAGGAAGACCTCATCACATCCACGACGAGGGGGATCGACCACCATGGCCGTTTCTTTCCCTGGGAAATCACACTCCGGAAAGAGAGCTTCAGATTTGCCCACGATGAAACTCGCGTTGGTGATGCCGTTGGACTCAGCGTTTTGGCGAGCCCACACGATGCTGCTCTCAGAAATCTCTATCCCCATCACCCGGTCAAATGCACTGGCTGCTGTGAGCCCAAAGAGACCACTACCACAGTAGGTATCGACCAAGTAGCGCGCGGTGCCAGCCGACGCCTCTTCCCGGACATAGCTTGTGAAAGCTTCGAGGATGAACGGATTATTCTGAAAGAAATCGCCCGCATTGAAACTGAAGGTCATCTCGCCAACACGTTGCTGGCAGACGTCCTTGTGTTCAGTCAAAACCGGCGGGTCACCATCTGAAGCGCGCAGAATGACCGTTGCCCCTTTCTTATAGGTCTTCGCCTTCCTGCGTATCTCCGCTTTGAGGCTAGGCAGGCGTTCATTAAGCACCGGCATGGCAATGGGGCAGTGATCCAACTCCACAGCATCACGACGTCGACCTACTTTGAGAAAGCCAATCGTCTCGATGACGCCGTCCGCGTTCGCTTTTTGAAAGTGCGGCGTGATCTTGGAACGATACCCAAAGGTCTGGGGTGAGGCGATGACTGGTGCCACAGGCACATCCATCGTCGTCATGTGGGTCAGCAGTTCCTGCACTTGACGCTGTTTCCAATGAAGCTGCTGCTCATAATGAAAGTGTTGGTATTGGCAGCCACCACATTCGCCAAACAGCTCGCATGCCGGCTCAACGCGGTCGGGCGATGGCACCAAGATCTCCACAAGATCTGCTTGGCTATGCCTCTTGTCATTGCGATAGACTCGCGCTCGAACCTTCTCGCCAGGCAAGACATACGGCACAAAGACCACCCAGCCATCCACGCGGCCCAGGCCAACCCCTAAGTTTGTCAGAGCATCAATGGTCAGATCAATCTCCTGATGATACGCGAAGGGCTCAGGATGAAATTTCTTCGGCGGACGATGGGCTGAGAACTCGATCATTTGAAGGTGGCTGGTTGCTCTATGGGACCATTTGCCAAGCGACGCAAGCACCCGCGGTTCATCATCACTTTTCTGTTTCCAAGCACAGGCTTCTTGCCACAGTGGTATCCTTGATCACGCTCGTAGTCACCAGCCAAAAAGGAGGCGTCGGCAAGACCACAGTCGCCATCAATCTGGCGCACTCGCTGGCTTGCCGCGGCTGGCAGACCCTGCTTGTGGACACCGATCCACAGAATTCCGTCGGCCTTTCACTCTCAGAAAAGACACGGCGCTGCCCAGGCTACTATGATTTCCTCCACTATGAGTGCGATGTGGATGAACTCATTATTCCCACACGGCTCCCCGAACTGCATCTGATCACTGCAGGACTAACGGAAACTTTCTTCAAGCTAGAAACAGACACTTCTCACTACGCTGGAGCTGTTGCACGCATGCTAGGTCAGCTCGATGGCCTCAACTACGATGTCGTCGTCTTGGATACGGCTGCTGGACTCATGGGGCATACTCGTGAACTCGTGCGTCAAGCCGACTTCGCTCTCCTTCCTCAGCAATCGGAGCCGCTCGGCGTCCGATCCATCATTCAACTGCTTGAGGGCATCGCACGACTCCGCGAAGAAGAACAGGCCATTGTCGAAGTGGCGGGCATCCTCCTCACCATGGTAGATCCACACGGCGAAGAGAGCTTGCAAGTGGCGCGCGATCTTCGCATGCTTGTACCGGGAGACACTCTCCTGCGCACAAGTATCCCACGCGAACAAGACTTTGTCAGAGCAAGTGCCCACGGTGTTCCCGTAGCCTTGCTCTACCAAAAACTTCCTCCCGCCGCTTTGGTCTTTGACCAACTTGCGGCTGAACTCGAACCCCGGCTCACGCTGCAGAAAGTTGCTTATGGCGAAAGAGAATTCACTCGGCTCATGGATTGATCAGGAGCGCATGGAAGAACTCCTAGGCGTTGTGCGTCCAGGAAGTTTGGAGAAAGCCACCCCTCCTTTGGCCGACACCATGAATCCCGGAGAGGAAGCGCGGCCTGAGAATGTTGTCGAGTCCCTACTCGCCGATGAGATTCCTGAGCATGTCTTCATGAAAAGCCGCCGCCCCAAGCTCCCACCACCGGAGCCGAGAGCGCCTCGTCGAAAGCCAAAACCTTTGCCTACGGATGCAGCCCCCCTGGAAGAGCCTCCACAAGGCCCCTCCATCAATCCACTGAATCTCTACTTCCATAGCACTGCCCAAAGCGCCGAAGCACGGGCCAAAGAATTCGTCGGTTGGGTGCGCGAGACCTCTGATTCAGCGTCCGCCTTCGTTGTCGATGCCTATGGCGCAGCCATCGCCGCCGAACCAAAGGCCGACCCAGTCTTCCTTGCCTCGCTCTCCAACCTCGCCGATGCGTTGGGCCGCGGGCGCGATCATTTCTCTCGGCAAGATCAGAGCGCCCTCCATCTTGAGATGTCCGAGAATGAAATTCTCTGCGTAGTCCAAGCCAAATGGGATGTCGCCACCGTCGCGCTTGGCCTCCTGCGCGACTCTCCCCTGCCCCGGGAAGCGGCCATTCGCTATCGCCAAGAACTGGCGAAACTCGCTCATAAGCCCCGCCGGCGACCTCGGGATTAACCGTGAGTCAAGCATTGCCGCCCCTCTAGATATAGCGAATACTATTGGTGCTAGGGACCGTCCTATTTCCTGTTATGAAAGCCGCCCGCCCACTCTGTCTTGCTGCACTAGGAGCCCTCGTCCTATGTCTGCCGATGGCATACGGTGTACGGCAAGAGGCGCCAACTCAGCCGGAATGGATGGAGAAGGTAACCAAAGATCGCCCTGGCAAATTCGTAAATGTGCCAGCATGCGAGTTGAGCTATCACATGTCTTGGAATGGAATCGTGAAAGCAGGCGAAGCCACACTTCAGTTGGGCAAGCCCGATCCAGAAGCGCCGAAGCTCATGCTGGGAATCTGTAAAGGTAAGAGTTCGGGCATAGCCAAGCGCTTGTGGTACTACAAGAATCTATTCAAATCGCGAGTCGAGCCCAAGTCTCTCCGCCCCGTCTCCTTCGAAGCCAACGAAATTGAGAAGAAAGAACAAATCTTCACCAAAGCGCTCTTTGCTAATGGAGTGGTCACCAGTATCGAGACAGTAAAACGCAAGGGGCGCAAAGACAAGACCAAGGAGCGCGTTTTCGCCTACGATCATGCTCATGACCTCCTCTCCACCGTTCTTTATCTCAGAAGCCTTCCGCTGAATAATGGAGACGAGATCAACATGGTGGTCCATCCATTCAAGTCCGCTTACTTTACAAAATTCAAAGTGTTAGGACGAGAGACATTCAAATCTGCGCTTGGAAAGAAGAAAGCGATCAAGATTCAAATCAAACTCTACAAGATCGACCGAGACAACCTTGAACTAAAGAGCTACGAGAAATTCAAGAAGGCAACCATCTGGATCTCCGAAGACGACTATCGCATGCCTTTGGAAGTTCGTTCGGAGGTCTTCATTGGTAGCGTCCGTGCCAGTTTGAAATCTCGAAAGCCAATCAAGTAAGCATGAGGCGCGCTTACCCCATCTTCCTATCGCTTTGCTTACTTGCCTCAAATCATGCGCAAGAGCATCTCCCCACCACGAAGGAAGGCCATCATGCAAGCGCAGATCATGATCATTTCGCTGCCATCGTGCAACGTAATGGCACACTCGCCATTCATCTAAAACACGAGGGCAAACGCATCCCTGGTCTTCAGCCTATCCTGGTGAAGCCGGAATGCCACGCCTTTGGACAAACCGGAAGGTTTCGTCGACAACACGCTCGTCTCACGACCGAGCAGGAGCCTACGAACAAGGCCGTGAAGGTTTCCTTCGAAGCCGAGACCAAGGAAGGCGTCACGTTCACTCAACACTACTTCATCGGAAAAGATCGCATCCAATCGTGGGGTGCTTGCAAGGATCCTGAAAAGCTCACTCCGCCCACGGACTACCGCATTCGCGTCCATTTCGTCCGGACCCATCTCCTGGAGGACCATGCCCCCAAGGATGTCGTCACCGCCCGCGTAGAAGGTTCTACGTGGATGGCCAAGACGAGCAAGGGCGAGATTACGTTTCCATTCGATGAACCACAGAGTCTCACAAAGATACCGGGATTGCGTGCTGTCGGTGTGCTTGACGTCGTGTCCTCTGATTGGCAGGGCCTTGGCGTGGAAGTAAACGCGCCGCGTTCCAGACACGGCTCCCTCCAAGTGTGGAACTATCAAGAACAGCCTCTCTATCAAGGCTTCTCCGCCTCGTTTCACAAAGCAGATTCTTCCAACGATTCCAAGTCGAGCGCTGTCACGATTCGCATCCAACCAACTCGTTAGATTATTATGGCTAATACACCTCTCTACTCAAGACGACGCTTGCTCACCACTGGCGCTACGGCACTCTCTAGCATTCCTTTCTCTCCCCTTCTACGTGCACAAGAAGAGGCTAAAGAACTGCAACTCCCCAATCGCGCCGTAACAAAAGGGCGTATCAAGCAAAGCGTAATGGGCTGGTGCTTCAATCCGATGAAAGCAGTCGAGCTCGCCAAAGTCTGCAAAGCCCTCGGCATGCCAGCTATCGAGGGCATCGGATCGGGGGACTATCCCTCTGTGATGGAACTAGGCCTGAAGATTGCCATCGTCGGAAGCCATGGGTTCGGCAATGGACCTGTCACCACTAACAATCACGCCAAGTGCAAAGAGGCTATACTGAAGAGCATCGACCTCGCGGCGAAGATTGGCTCACCTAACGTCATCACGTTTACCGGCATGGCTGAAACAGGTATTTCACCGGAACAAGGAAGTAAGAACTGCGTCGCGCTGTGGAAATCTGTCATTGGCCACGCGGAAAAGAAGGGGGTGAATCTCTGCCTCGAACACCTAAACTCGCGCGATGACACGCATCCAATGAAAGGCCACCCTGGCTACTTTGGAGATGACGTCGATCACTGCGCAGATCTGATCAAGCAGGTAGGATCACCAAACATGAAGCTTCTCTTCGATATCTACCACGTTCAGGTCATGCACGGAGATGTCATCCGTCGCCTGCATGGACTCAAAGATATCATCGGTCATTACCACACCGCCGGCTGTCCTGGCCGAGGCGAAATCGATGAGAACCAGGAGATCAATTATCCTCCCATCATGCGAGCAATCTTGGAGACCGGCTATGAAGGCTATGTCGCTCAGGAGTTCATTCCTACGTGGCCAGACAAGGTCGATGCGCTCCGCCACGCCGTGGCGCTCTGTGACGTCTAGCTCTCCCTCCTCGAAAGAGCGGCAGGATCCGCGTGGTCTCTGCCACCCTTCTCTCTGGGGCATCGGGGTCAAACACCCCGGCTGCAAGAACTCACCGGGGTTGGGTTCTGGGAACATCTCAAGAATACGGCGAACCAAGCCGCCTTCTTTCACCTACAAAGCAGGATTGGTGCTCGCTCGATCCTGTGCTTCCTTGAACGGTGGAACCCACGCCTCCCTCCCAGCACGTCCGCTCCGCCTCCAGGGCGGCGCTTAGACAACCGCTATGCACCCGCTCAGGGATCGATGTGGTCACAATCATCGTCGGCGTGAATGTCCTCGTCTTCGCCTACATGATCACGCTTGGTGATGCCGCTTTGCTAAACTTCATCGAAGAGGGAGCCATCAGTGTGGACGGCCTTCGAAATGGGAAATGGTGGCAACCCGTGACCCACCTCTTCCTCCATGGTGGCGACCTTAGCTTGGGCATACATATCACCCATCTCTCCCTGAATATGTTGGTGATCTACATGGCCGGAAAAGAACTCCTCCTCGATGTGGGAACGCGTCATTGGCTGGGACTCTATTTGGGTTCCGGCATTCTTGGGGGCTTCTTTCAAATACTCGTAACGCCAGGCTCGCCATTGCTAGGTGCTTCCGGTGCTGCCTTCGGGCTCATTGCCGGCCTCGGCTGCATCCACGCAAATGAGCGGCTGGACGTGTGGATCCTTGGTTACCAAACACACATGTATGGTGGCTCCTTTAGCCAAGCACTTCTTTACTCATCTGGCTTGTTGGGTATCGTCGCCCTAGCAAGCTCCTTCACCATCCCCCTTATCTCTAATATGGGCCACTTTGCCCACTTCGGCGGTGCCCTTGGCGGCCTCCTTTATGTGAAGATGACAGGACTCACTCCAAAGACACCAACGAAAGCGTCGCTCGAAGAAGAACGGGGTCTCAACGACGCACGCCTAGAAGCGAAGCGGAAATCATCCCATCAGATGGAGGCCTGAATGACGGCATGAAGGCTCTACGCAAAGGCATCTTCTATGCCGCCATCCTCTTGGTTGCTCTCACTGTCCTGGCCTTGATCAGCGTGAACCTCTTTCTGCGGTCACCCGGAATTCGTGAGAAGGTAGCCCAGGCGTTTGAGAAACGACTAGGAGCTGAAGTCACCTATGAAGCAATCAGTTACCTTCCTTGGAGAGGCATCAAGGTGACGAGCCTAAAAATGAATCATCAGGAGGACATCGCTCTTCTGATAAAAATGCCGTTCTTTCACGCTGATTCCGTTAGAGCAAAGATCTCGCTCTGGTCACTGGCTGAACGCCCACTTCAGTTAGGGAAGATCTACGTTCACCAGCCTAAATTACGCACGATCCAGCATGGGAACGGCTCTGTGGCTCTGCCTTGGAGCAAACCATTGAGTTCACCATCCGAGATACTCGTAGCCAAGAACGATCTGCCTACGTTGGAGCCCAAAGAATCAATCGAAAGGCTAACAGAAACCGAAAAACCACAACCCAATCTGCCTGAGATCGCATCTTCGAGATCTCCTCAAGAGTCGCCCACAAATCAGCCTCCACCCGTTACTGCGCCTCCAACCGCTAACCAGCCTCCACCGGCTCCGCGCCCCCCCCAAAAAAAGCCTCCTCGCGTCCTGTTCAGCGATGTGGAGGTGATCGATGGAGAGATCTCGCTGCTAGGCCCGAATGGCAACCACCCTCTCCTCACCATAAAGGGAGTCTCAACCAGGCTTGATCTGATTACACTGTTTCAGCGCAAGGAAGGCGCCTTCGGGAAAACGTTAGGCTCATTTAATGCCGCCATAGCTGCCGTGGCTGGAGCACTCACGGCAACGGAGGCTCAAGGTGAAATTCGCCTTCGCAATGATGGAGCCCTATCTCTCGCTGGACTCATCGCGAAGAGTGATGGCGGCACCATTGAAGGTGAACTCATCGCCGATCCCCGCCGCCAAGGATTTCCCTTCCAAGCAAACTTCAAAGCAAATAGTATCGAAGTTGCTCCTATGGTTTCTCGTGTCACCTCACGGCTCAGCTTCTCAAAAGGCGTTATTGAAGGCACTTTTGAAGCAGAAGGCTTTCTCACCGCACCAGACACTTGGCAAGGGCGTGGAACCGGTGCAATGACGGACGCCTCCCTTGAGCGCAATGGTCTCTTAGAGTCGTTAGGTCGTTATATTGGTCTGAAAGAGTTTGTTGAACTGGAGCTTCACGAAGCAACGACGGAGTTCGTCATCCAAGGCCCGGCAGCCTACTTCCGAGACATCCACTGGAGAACCGATAACCTGGAGTTTAAAGGTCGCGGTGCGGTCGGCCTGAACCGCCAAGCTAAGTTGGCCGTTCGTCTCTACTTTAGCGAGAGGGTGCGTTCTGTTCTCCAGCGCATTGAAAGTCAGTTGCCCGATCAAGGCATTCGCGAAGTGCAACAGCTCGAAGGCCGGGAAGACTACTTCCGGGATTTCCTGATCGCTGGCCCCTTTGCAAAACTCAGAGCAAATTTCATTGGCTCTGAAGGGCGCACGTTCGAGGAGACCATCAAGCTCATCCGCGAGGCCAGCGAGTCGTCTCCGCCAACTAGCCAAACAAACTGATGCGCGTCATTTCCGGAACGGCGGGTCGACTTCAACTCGAAGCACCTAAGTCCATGGCTCGACCAAGCACGGATCGCTTGCGCGAAGCCCTCTTCTCCATTCTTGGCAACCGCACAGAAAGCGCACGGGCCTTAGACCTCTTCGCTGGCAGTGGAGCGCTCGGAATTGAGGCCCTCAGTCGGGGAGCGAATCAAGCAACTTTCGTAGATCAAGATCGCGCCGCCATCGCCGCTCTAAAAATAAACCTCAAACGCACGCGCCTCGAATCCAAAGCGCAGATCGCTAATCAAGACGTCTACGCCTTCCTCAAAAGGACTCCAGTCGAAGCAGCCTACGATCTTGTCTTCGCCGACCCCCCTTACAAGAAGAACCCTAACGACGACGATCATGCAATAATACTCCTAGAGAGTTCTCTAGCCTCAACGTTAGCATCGGATGGATTGCTGATCCTAGAAACTGGCGACAACGATCCACCCCTGCATTCTGAACAATGGACGCATGTCGATAGCCGACATTACGGTAGGAGCCATCTACACTTCTTCACTCCGGCAGACTAGCTGATGGGGCTCTTCTTATACAACCTTCTACTGCCAGTCTACTTGGTCATTGCCCTGCCAGGCTTGCTCGTCAAGATGCGCCGACGAGGCGGCTATGGTGCCAACTTCAAACAACGCTTTGGTCGATACGATCAAGCCTTGTCGGCTGCTCTAATACCAAACGTACGCCCCTGGTGGATTCATGCGGTAAGCGTCGGCGAGGTTCTCGTCGCACTCAAACTCATTGAGGCGATCCAGAAAGAGCACCCTGAACAGATGTTAGTCTTGAGCACCACGTCATCCACCGGACACGCCACAGCCAAGGACAAAGCGCCAACCGGAGTTCATGTTATCTACAACCCGCTCGATCTGCCAGGCATCGTAGAGCGTGTGCTTCGCAAGCTGAATCCGTCCCTCATCGTCCTGATGGAATCTGAACTGTGGCCGAATCTCATCGCCACGGCGGAGAAGCGTCACATCCCGGTTGTCATCGCCAACGCACGTCTCTCACCACGATCGGCGCATCGCTATACAAAATTCCGTGCCTTGGCTAGCCCGACGCTCAATCGTCTAACCGCAGTACTCACTCAAGAGCCGCAAGATGGGCCACGATGGGAAGCCACCGGCTTGCAACGGGAGAAGATTCATTGCACTGGGAGCATTAAATTTGATCCCGCCGTAGGCCAAGATCCTTTGGAGGAGCAGTTAGGCAACTTGCGTTCAATCCTCACCGATCTTTGGGGCAACCTTGAAGACAAGCACCTCGTCTTGTTAGGAAGTAGTCACGCGGGAGAGGAACTCGCCGTGGCAAAGATCTTTGCCAAGATGAAAGTCAATCTTCCGCAGCTTCGACTCCTTCTCGTGCCACGCCATTTCGAACGAGCGAATGACATCCTGGCAGAGCTCGAAAGAGCAGGACTCTCGGCCAATCAACGCAGCGCTTGGCCCACACGTCGCCATGAAAGCGCAGATATCTTACTCGTCGACTCTACGGGCGAACTACGCACATGGTATGCACTCGTCCAGGCTGTCATCGTCGGAAAGAGCTTCCTGGGAGAAGGCGGCCAGAATCCTGTCGAGCCGATTCTTGCCGGCTGCCCAGTCGTCGTGGGACCGCACATGGAGAACTTTGCCGCGCTAACAGAGCTGCTCACATCAAGGAGCGGACTGGAACAGATTTCTAGTCTGGAAACGCTGGAAGGGGTTCTTTGCTCCTGGGTCCAAGATCCTCAGGCAACAACCGCCCTGGTAAAGCGAGGTCAGGAGGCCCTCAGCGCGCACGCAGGCGCCACCAACCGAACCCTAGAGAAATTACTCGCATTCCAAGTGGATTCCGCTTCAGTCCGTAGCTAGATTTCTAGAGAAATGCCTAACGAAGACGCCATGAATGAGGAAGACCCCTTCCACGATCGCCTTGACGACGTGGATCGGGAGATTCGACTCAATAAGTTGCGCCGAGCTCTTGAGGATGCCGGAGCTGTCTTGCCGTTAGCTGACGATGACTTGCCGCTAGATGTCGAAGAAGCCTTTTTAGAAAATGTCCTGGCCTTTGAGACGGCTCCCAAGACGACGTACGCCAAGCGGCTACTAACCGCCAGCATTTGGTTGCCGAGTCCAGACTCACTTTCATCGAAGGCTCTGACAGAAAAGCTCAAAGAAGTGGTTCATGGGCTAGCACAGCAACAGACATATCTCAGCCATACAAATCACCTCAGTGACCTCGAGCTCTACAGAATGCTTTGGGAGACGCTCCTCAACCTGGACACGGCAGACGTACCGCTCGATCCAGATGCTGCTGTCATTATCGATATCTTGGGAGGAAGCACCGAGGAAGATCTTCATCTCTACCTCCGCCACTATGCCACCGAGGAAGATCGCCTGGTTTGGGAAGGCCAGCTTGAAGGGCCAATCCCTATACACGAAGCCCCGCCGTTTGATCGCGATCAGCATCTGCCACAGCCTCCTTTCGAAGATTGATGGAGCCTGCGGTTGACATTCAAGACCTAACAAAGGTCTTCAAGCTACCCAGTCTCAAACGCGAGCAAGTCGTTGCCGTAAAAAATTTGAGCCTTCAAGTCGCACCTGGCGAGATCTATGGATTGATTGGCCCAAACGGCTCTGGCAAGTCCACCACCATGAAGGTCTTGTTAGGCCTAATTTCAGCGACCGAAGGGTCGACCGCAATCTTTGGCCAAGACAGCCGCAAGGTAGGCAGCCGAGCCGAAGTAGGTTTCCTTCCTGAAAATCCCTACTTCTACAAGTTCCTTAGCGGACAAGAGACGCTACATTTCTATGGCCGTCTCGGCGGCCTCTCCAAGAAGGAGATCAGCGAGCGCAGCAAGGAACTTCTTGCTTTGGTCGATCTCGAACACGCTCGCGACCGTCGGCTCAGCGGCTATTCCAAAGGCATGCTTCAGCGGATCGGTCTTGCCCAGGCGCTCATTCAACGCCCACGCCTCGTTGTTCTCGACGAACCCACAGCAGGAGTGGACCCTGCGGGCTCGCGCAAGATTCGGGATCTCATTCTCAAGTTAAGAGAAGAGGAGATCAGTGTCATCCTTTCATCGCATTTGTTAGAGCAAGTTCAAGAAGTGTGCGACCGCGTGGGCATTATCTTCAACGGCAAGCTCTGCCGAGAAGGCCCCATGGAAGAACTGATGGCAATCGAAGATCAAACAGAGATTCTGTTAGACAAGGCTCCAGCTGAACTGGTCGAGAAGGTGACGGCTCTAGTCGCCGAGCACGAGGGTGCTAGCCTCATTCGCTCTGGTCATCCTCGAACTACGTTAGAACGCCTCTTTCTTGAGGAAACTTCCGGCGATAGCCCGGACACGCGAAGTTAACATGAGCGCTCCTCATCAAGCCTTCTCACCAGCGCGAATTTGGGTCATCGCTCGAACAACGTTAACCCAGCTTATCCGCATGCGGGTATTCTACTTTCTGCTCATCTTCTCCGCACTCATTCTTGCGGCGACCTTGATGATTCAAAACTTCACTCAAGATCCAACCCGTCAGCTCAAGGTCATGAAGGACATGTCGTTCTTCGCCATGTCCATCTTCTGCACGATCTTTGCCATCGTAGCGACAGCAAATCTCATTCCCAAGGACATCGAGGACCGCACCCTTTATACCATCCTAGCCAAGCCCGTTCCGAGGTTCGAATACTTGTTCGGCAAGTATCTGGGCAGCATGCTCGTTATTTTCGTAAGTGTCACTGTGATGACCATTCTGCTCTCGGCCTTCCTTTACCTGCGCCAAGAAGCTCTCCTCTCTGATCTGCAAGAATACATGCAGGTCGCCGAACAAGAGGCAGAGCAAGCGCCTGGAGCGATTGAGAACGAGGGCTTAGACTTAGCTCGAGTCGAGGCTTCCAGTCTCCGAGCTCAAGGCCCAAGTTGGAGTTTGTTGGCAGCCGTGGTAGCGATCAGCTTACAGGCGATGGTCCTTGGTGCCATCACTCTCTGCGTCTCGACCTTTGCCTCGTCTGGCTTGTTCACCGTTGTCGTGGCCTTTGTCGTCTTCTTTGTTGGCTACATTGAGCCGGTTGTGGTGGACTCGTGGAGAAGCTCTACCGAAGGCATCAGCGGCTTTAGTAATCTGCTCATCTCTGCCGTGGGCGTCGTCTTTCCCAACTTCCAGAGTTTCAATCTCGTCGATGGCATCGTGGCTGGCGAGACCCTGCCCAGCGGTTGGTTAGGCCGGATCACCGGTTTGGCGGTGAGTTACATCGCTGCCTATCTCGTAGCCGGCTATCTCTTCTTTGCCGACAAAGAACTATGACGTCAAAACGCTGGTTAGCTGTGCTCTTATTGATCGTCTTTGGGGCGGTCCGCATGCCCTTCGAGCAGCGCATCGAAGCGGGGCTGAAGGCAGCACATTTCCGCGAGGGCGTCACGGTGCCAGACGACTCGATGCGTGAGCAACTCGGTCAGTTAGGTGCTGCTGCCGCTCTTGGAGGGTTCCGCTCCTTCCTCGCAACCATGTTCGAGCTACAAGCGACGACGGCCTATGCGAACAAGGATTACGAGAAAGTATCCAAACACTACCTCTTGGCCACGCAGCTCCATCCCCGAGAAGCTGGCTATTGGGAAATGGCTGGCTGGATGATGGGGTTTAACGCGGTCGCCTACTACCTCGGAGAAGAGACTGAAGGAAAGTACAGCACAGCAATGCGCGTGAATCTCGCAAGGAAAAGCGTTGATGAAGCTCTCCGCTTCCTAGAGAACGGCCTACGTTACGTGCCTAATGACTACGGCATCAATCGCAACCTCGGAAACCTTCTCGTCCGAAAGAAGGGCGACTTCTGCGGTGCCGCAGAAGCCTTTGGTCGCGCCGCCGATTCCATGGACGGTCCTTCACTCGCCCAACGCCACCACGTTTACAACCTGGCCTACTGTCCCGGTCAGGAAGAAGAAGCCTACTCCAAACTGAAGGCCTTGGGTAAATTCTTCAAAGGTGGTCCGAACCCGCTGCCCGATGAGCGTATTCCTCCTGCCTTCTTGTTCCACATTCGCTACTTCGAGAAGCTCTTCGACATTCCAGCAGAAGACCGTTTCAAGTCCCTTCTGGACCTTGGTGCTCTCTATGAAAAGTTAAGAAGAAACTTCGAAGTTGGCCAACAGTACGAGAAGCGGCATGTCCTTAACATGCAGCGCCTTGAAGATGTTTTAGGTATCCCGAAATCTAACCGTATTCCCTTCGGGAAGAAATCTTTGCGCCCGCTACAAGGTGGTGCTAATTGACTAATAGTTGCAGGAAAGCTCATTGGATGAAATTTGCCATCTTTGGAGATATCCACGCGAATCTAGAAGCGCTCGAAGCGGTTTTGTTAGACGCGGCTGACCAGGATTGTACCCACTTCACTTGTATTGGTGACATCGTCGGCTACAACGCGAACCCCCGCGAGTGCATGCGGGTCGTGCAACAGCTCGATTGCCCAGTAGTCAAAGGTAATCATGATGAAGAGGCCTCCATGAGCACCGAGATTGTCGGCTTGAATCCCCTCGCTCATCGCGCGTTGGAGTGGACGCGCGACGCGCTTTCCGAATCGGACAAGGAATGGCTGCAGGAGCTGCGCTTCGTTCGTCAGGTGCGTGACTTCACCATCGTCCACGCCACCTTGGACAGCCCGTCCGACTGGAACTATGTGACCAACAAGTTCGACGCGATGGCGAGCTTTGCCTATCAATTTACGCCCGTCTGTTTCTTCGGCCACACGCACACGCCGCGATTCTATGTGAAAGATCAAAACGTGCAGCTTGAGATGGGTGACACCATTCGACTAGAGGAAGCTAGGAAATACTTCATCAACGTCGGAAGTGTCGGTCAGCCACGCGATGGCGACTGGCGTGCCTCCTACGCAGTCTACGATGTAGACAATCAAGTCGTGACGGTACGTCGCCTCGATTACGACATTAAGAAGGCTCAGGAAAAGATCCTCAAAGCCGGTCTGCCGGAGATGCTTGCGAATCGTCTCACACTTGGGAAGTGAGCTCGTGAATTCAGACGCCCCGCAAGCCCCAGTGGATCTAGCAAAGATACGGCGTGTTCTAATCGTCAAACCAAGTTCTCTTGGCGATATCGTACACACGTTGCCAAGTCTCCACGACCTCAAATCCTCTTTCCCTGATCTAGAGATCACCTGGCTGGCCAACACCGAATGGTTGCCACTACTCGAAGGGCATTCACAACTCAAAGGAACCCTCGGCTTTCCACGTGCAGAGTTTCGCGGATTGCTCGGTGGCTTAAAAGGCCTCCGGTGGATGAACGATCTCCATCATCGTTGCGCTCCGGAAGTCAGTCTCGATTTCCAAGGGCTCTTTCGCAGCGGTATGCTCTCATGGTTCAGCCGGGCACGTCAGCGTTTCGGCCTTTCTGATGCCCGCGAAGGCGCCGGGCTGTTTCACAACTTAAAAGTCGAAGTACCCAAGGATTGCCATGCGGTGGATCGCTACCGTTACCTTGCCTCTGCGCTCGGAGCGGATGTCTCCCAACCGGCAACCTTCTTACTTCCACCGGGAACAAGCCTTTCTCGAGAGTTACCGCCCCGCTTCGTTGCTATTCACCCCTTCTCGCGCGGCGAGGGCAAATCCCTGACTTTGGCTCAGATCAACGCCCTATGCGCCAAATCCACACTTCCTGTGGTGCTCGTAGGGCGCTGTGACCCTGCCTTGATACGACAAATCAACGTCACGGAGCCTGGTGTCGACCTTCTCAATAAGACAACAATCCCTGAGCTGATCGCGTGCCTGCGACGCGCCACTGCCATCGTGAGTGTCGACAGCGGCCCCATGCATCTTGCAGCTGCCCTGTGTCCAGACCAACTGCTCGGCATCCATACCTGGTCAGATCCGCGCAAAGTAGGCCCCTACCCCGCAGCGAGCTGGGTCTGGAAATCAGGGGAAATCGCTCATCGAAACGACCTATCAGCTGCGACCTGCGGCAAAGCGACCGCCTTCGAGGACGCCGACGTTGACCGGGTCATCGCGTGGATTTCAACTCATTCCTAGCTTCTTCTCTGATCGCTACGATGTTCTTGGAGTCCTCAAGCAATATTATTTGAAAAATGTAATATCTATGATTTACTTATTAAATCGTGAATATTGCGCAGGCTTCAATTCCGTCTTGCCATCCGGCCTCCCCCAACGTCGCCGCCGGATCGGACAGGGATGACCAAGTCCCGAGCATTCGCGAACAGGAGGCGCTTCTCGCCCACTTCGCGGACGGACCTTTGCCTTCGCCAATGCGGCCAGGACCTGCCTCGCAACTTCCTATCGTAGCAGAAGATCCTCTCTGCATGACCAGTCTACAGCAATGGGCGTCCATAAATCATAGACTTGACGGGATCGACGAACTCGAACGTACTTGGCTCGAACGACGGCGTTTCCGTCGCACAGAGCGCGTGATGCTCAATGCTGCTCTATACATCGCCGCAACGCTCATTGTCGGTGCCTTTGCTTTTGTCCAACTTGAAGACACCATCGCCTCCAGCCGTAATGCTGCAGATCGCGTGTGGCAAACCAATCTAGCAGAACAACAAGCAAACTTGGAACGCGAGGAGCGCGAGGCCTTGGCAGCGGCCCGGCAAGCGCTCACTCAACCGGACTGGACAGGCTTGCTAACATTCGTTAAAGATAGTCGTCAGTATCTTCCGAAAATCCGAGATCACTATCGTGACTGGAGCTATGCGCCGTTCCACGAGCCCCAGCTGCAAGTCCTTGATTGTGAAGAAACGCATGACGGTCTCAGCCGCGTGCGCGTCGCAGTGAATCCCACCAAAGCCTGGTCAAGCACTATTCTGTTAGAGAAAGTCAACGGGCGCTTTAAACTTAACTGGGATTCCTTTGAGGGTAGATTCAACGACCCTGCGACAGGGTCGCAAGAAAGTCGCCAAGCGTTTCAGTTTCGGCTTGATGATCAACTCCCCAACGCGATCGCCTACTTCTCGCAGCAGAAGCTCTAGCATCCAAGGTTGAGGTCTTCTAGTTTACCGTATCCATGAGATTCGGTTCGCAGCCCCCCGTAGCAGGCAATGTCCAACGACATTTGTCGTCAAGCCCGAGGACATCGATACCCTCACTACAAACACAATGATAGAACGCAAGTGTTTCATACTAGCGAAGATCATGATGAGACCTCCCCATGAACCAATAGAAGTGTTCGTCCACATGCTCTCGCAACGACAACGACTCGAGATCTCCAGGACGAGTAAGATTAGGGTCCTGCACAAACGTCAGGGTATGGGAACTCGTATCTGTTTCACGAAGCAGCATGCGCACACTGGTCACTCGGTCCCGAACCTGGAGTGCTAACAACGGAGTCACTCGATGCCGTTGCCCTTCGGTGAAAGGCGACTTCGTACTTCCCATCACCTGAAAGAAGACCACCTGCCGATTATCGAACGCAAAGGCACTCGGCGGCCGCAAAGCTTCTTCGCCCAACACGGTATCGACCGCTTCATCACCAGGCCGAGGTTCAAACCGCGAGCCATTCGGAATAAGATTCACAAAGTCAGGCCGCCCAATCTCCGGCGTGTGCCGGAATCCATAGGCCGCCGCTGTCGTCGGCGCACTCACCAAGATTCCCGTGTGGTTGAGCCCATACCAGCAACACCCTCGCGCCACGGCAGATTTCAAATCGTGGTCAGGCAATAAAATCTCGCGAGGCGACTTCCCCTCTTTGCGCAGGGCATCCCGCACCCGATCGGTGATCGACGGGAAACGGCAGCTACGCCCTGAGTAAATCACGGCATCCAGGTCCATCTCAGGGCTCGACCTCACAACCTCGCGCACCAGTTCATCCATCGGTATGAACACACCCTGCAACAGCTCAGGCTGCGAATGTAAGGGATGCTCAGGCCACGGGGCATTCGTTTCGAACAACTTCCGAAAGTGCTCTTTCACCTCAACCCCTTCAAGGCCACCCTGCAAAACACTGTCATTAATAATATCTAGCAACGCCTCATTCGCAGACAACCGCTCTCGCTTCGCCATCATCGCTCCATGCCGGACCTTAATCTCTCCCGCAGCGCGATTCCATTTCACCTTGAGACTGGCATGGTCACCGAGGCTCAGCCCTTTCGCAAAAGGATCGAAGCTACGGAAGGCTTCACCAAAGTCGTTCCTCAGGGCACGGCAGAGTGCGCGTATCAGATAGTAGTCGATCGCATCGCCACCGATGCTGTAGCCCATGCGCCCTAGGATATCGACCTTGTATCGCCGCTGACCTTCCAAGTTCAGCGCCTTAAACCGCAGGATGGTCGCATTCATCGTTGAGCCTCCCATATCGAAGACCATCACGGTCCGCGGGCGATCTGCCGGCACCTCGCGCAACCGACTGAGGTGATAGAAGAAGACGGCCTCAGCTTCCGTCAGACAACGCACCTCATCGAACTTGCCCAACTCCGCCACGACCTCACGCATGGCCTGAGCCTGAGCGAGCGTGAAGGTGTTAGGGATCGCCACGACGCAACGTGCCCCCTTCCCCTTACCTAAATTGATTTCTGGATGACGCTCCTCCAAATGCCGTTCGAGGTTCTCATACACATACCGCACGAGTAACCGGCTAAGATCCTTCCCCTCAAACTCCAGATTGCCATGTTGAAACTGCAACTTCAGGGGTTCACGGAACCCCAAGAAACGCTTGAAGGACTGAAAGGACGCTGTGCCTGGCAAGCCGAAATCGGCCTGCGCACGAGCCCCCACCAAACGACACTCCTCAGGGATCTCGTTAGACTTAAACTTAGGCGGTTTCGATCTCTCCCAGAAACTTCCAAACACCACCAACGACGGCGTGATCCGATCGCGCTGATCCTGATCTTGCTCGACAATGATCTGATCCCCATGGATCCCCGCCGCAATACAACTGCCAGACGTTCCCGGATCAAAGCCAACCCACGTCGCTCCAAGATCTGGACCCACAAAGAAACGCAATCGCGTCGTCGCCTTCAGCTTGCGTGCCAGAAAGGCAAAGGGCCAATCCCCGTCAACGGTCTCCGCCACAATCCGTGCAGTGACTAACGTTGGCTTGTCAACATGGCCAGACAACTTCAGCACAAAGGGAGTGAATGGATCGACCACGGTTTCCATCGCTTCCTGCTCAGGACCAAAGTGCCGCCAGTCATCTCGTGCCGCAGCAAGCGCCATCTGGATCCCACTCGGACCTTCAAACTCATCTAACGTAATCGCCAAGCAGCGAAACTTACTCGCCAAGAAACGTAGGCTGGGCCAAGCAAAGACTGCTTTCGTTGAGAGATGCAGAATCGCTTGAAAGTCGCCAGAGGCGGCGGCGGGTTCCGAAGTCAGGTAGGGACGCCGCAGTCGACCAAGTCCAGGATCATAGGTCTCGTAGGTATCGAACGGCGGTTTCCAATCTAAATGGAGGTGCCTAGCACTACACGCGCGAATCAATGCCGCGATGGCCCCCAGGAACACAAGCATGAGGACTGGGCCTAGCATGGCGGTAGTTTAGCGGTGAGTATGCTGTCAACAACCCGTTTCTACACCTCGGCCGGGTCTTGACTCGAGCCGCGGGAAGACCATCGTTCCCCAGTCACCCCCGCGATCACGATGAAACTGCTCACTCTCGCCCTTTTCCTGTGTCTGCCCCTCGCCTCTTCCGCCGAATCTTGGTATAAATGGCGCGGCCCGGCAGGAGATGGCATAAGCAAAGAAGCCTTACCCAGCTCCGGCTCCTGGCCAGACGACTCTCTCAACCCACTCTGGAAAAACAATGTTGGGACGGGCTTCTCAAGTCCCGTCGTCCATGATGGTCGGCTCTTTCTCACCGGCAATGCCAATGATAGAGACACGGTCTATTGCCTCAATATCAAGAACGGCAAGACCGTGTGGAAACACACCTGGGACAGTAAAATCTGGCCCTACCTTTATGATGGAGGCCCCAATGCAACAGCGACGATCGATGGTGATGCGGTCTACGTGCTTGGGCGCCACGGCCATTTCTTCAAGTTCGAAGCGGCCACTGGCAAGATCCATTGGCAACTCGATCTCCACACGGATCTCAAATTTAAGAAGCCCTCGTGGGGATTCACCAGCGCGCCGCTCGTCCAGGACGATTGTCTCTTCTTAAACGTCGGAAGCCACGGTATCGCGATCAATAAAGCCACAGGTAAAGCTCTCTGGCAAAGCGGCGATAATGATGCTGCATACGCAACTCCAGAACCTGTCCAGTTAGGGGACACTGGAGCGCTCATCGTCTTCGGTCCGGAGTCCTGCAGCGCTGTGATCGCAGAAACGGGCAAGGCCCTATGGGAGATCCCTTGGAAGACCAAGTACAAGGTGAACGCCGCCCAACCAATCATCGCTGACAATGAAATGTTCCTTTCTTCTGCATACGGCTTCGGTGGAGCCTTATTCACGATCAGCGACAAGGGCGCAAAGGAAGTTTGGCGAAACCAAGCCATGGAGAACCACTTCAACACCTGTGTCTTGATCGGTGAGCATCTCTACGGAATATCCGGCACCACTGCGGACAAATGCCTTCTGAAGTGCATCGCCTGGAAAACTGGCAAAACCCTCTGGCAACAAAAGGGTGTTGGCATGGGTTCTATTATCGCGGCGAAAGACCAACTGGTCGTTCTCACAGATCGCGGTGAATTGATCTTCGCTCCAGCATCACCGGCGAGCTTCTCTCCCAGCTACCGTACCCAGATCCTCGGTGGCAAGTGCTGGACACCTCCAGCGATAGCAGACGGACATCTCTATGCCCGGAACTCACGCGGCGACGTCGTTGCCGTCAAGTTGCCCTAGGGTTGCTCCGGCATCCTGCCGGAGCCGTAGGGCGGAAGCCCATACGGCGTCAGTTAGTGCGTCAGCGCGTAAAAGATGATGTTGATTCCAAGAGGGAAGCAGAGCTTCTCGGAGTACTGCTTAAAAAACTCTGGATTTGCACTCTCCTCTTCCCAGCCATCAGCAATGTCATTGTTATGGCAAACTAGCATCATCATGCGCCCATTATCATCATACCAGGCGCGGAAACGTGGGGTATCCATGGCCTCTTCATCTTCCCATTCAAAGCCTTTTAGCTCATAGTGCTTATCCTCTCCTCGCATAGCCCATCGCTCAGCCGAATCATGGCTTGGCACTTGTGGCATGTAAGGCAGTTTGAAGACACAACTGAAGATGGGATGCTTAAAATCGAGTTCGACCGGTTCTTTGTCAGGAAACACTAGCTTCATCGAAGCAGAAACATATTCCCAAGCGCGGTCGCCCCATTGATCATCCGCCATGATGAAGCCACCACCTAGAAGATACTTCCTCAGCGCTTCGGCTTCCTCTTCGGTAAACTCAACCTCACGCATGTCGCTCATGAACGCGAAGGGGTGTTGGAAGAGCTTCGGATCAGTGATCTCCAAATTGATGTAGACCGGATTAACCTCCATCGAGGTCAACTCCTGCAGCCGACGTGTGAAATTCCGCTCTGCCCTGGGATAGTCCGTAAAGCCCATGTCGTTATCCCCGTTGTGGCGTAGCCGCAAAAAGGTGAAATGGTCTTCAGTGAGGTCGGGATCCACGTCCCACTCACGATCAAGCCCGGCTTCCTCAGGCTTGGGCGCTCGGTAACCGCCACCACCGAAGCCACCTTGGCGTTGCGCAAGGACCAACGTGAGCGGCAAGACGATCAAGGCGAAGAGACAGGCACCGGGTTTCGACATGACGCACAACGTAGCGGGCATTTCCCAGAGGGAAACTCAGAAGCTCAAAAGGGGGAGAACAAGATATGAGAAGAATATCACCAATGCTTTGCAAAAGTAGTCTTATTTGTATAAAATTATGGTAATTATCAAAATGAAGCTCTTCACCTTTTATTCCCTGGCTGCTGTTGCTTGCGCCTTCGCTTTCCTGGCAAACCAAGCCAACGTCTCAGCTCAAGAGAAAGCGCCTGAATCCGTCGAGGTTGCCCTGTCCTTTTGGATTGTCGTGGGCACCAAAGCCTACATCGGTGGTGAAGAAGGTGTGAACGAACCAAGTATGAAGCCTTCTTACGACGAACTTGCGACAGCTTGGCTGCAGTAAATAATGACGGCCCCTTGCCAGCGCGATTGAGCGAGGGCTTAATGGCGGCGTGAGTTCTACTGCTGCCCTGGACGTCGACGCGGTGCGTCGCGCCTTCCCGATTCTCAAACAAGAGGTCCACGGGAAACCTCTGGTCTACCTCGACAGTGCGGCAACCGCGCAGAAGCCTCAGCCTGTCATTGAGGCAACCACCACGTTCTACGCGAACGAGAATGCCAACATCCACCGAGGTGTACATTTCCTCAGCATGCAAGCGACACGACGCTACGATGAGGCACGCGCCCGCATTGCCCAAGCAATCGGTGCCGCAGAAGCTCGTGAAGTGATCTTTGTGCGCGGCGCCACGGAGGCAATCAATCTCGTGGCGCAGTGCTTTCTCCGATCACGCTTACAAGAAGGAGACGAAATCCTCCTCACGGAGATGGAGCACCATGCCAACATCATCCCATGGCAACTTGTAGCCTCGGCAACGGGTGCCACGGTGAAGGCCATTCCCATCACGGACGAAGGAGTCGTAGACCTTGAGGCTGCGGCTAACATGATGAATGAGCGTACACGCATGCTAGCGTTTGCCCATATTTCGAATGTTCTCGGTACTATCAATCCTGCGAAGGAACTCGTCTCGTTAGCCAAAGCCCAGAACATTCCCGTCCTCGTCGATGGCGCTCAAGCAATACCACATGGCCCCGTTGATGTGCAGTCGTTGGGTGCGGATTTCTACACCTTCTCTGGTCACAAAGTGTACGGCCCAGATGGCATCGGCGTTCTCTACGGGCATACCAACATCCTCAACGCCATGCCCCCCTACCAAGGTGGTGGCGATATGATCGAGCGCGTGCAGTTCGAAGGCTCTACCTTTCGAGATATTCCCGAACGCTTCGAAGCAGGTACCCCAAATATCAGCGCTGCGATCAGCCTCGCAGTAGCCTTTGATTACCTCGAATCCCTGGGCTGGGAGAGCATTCAGGCCCACGAGACAACCCTCCTGCACACCGCGCTCGAACGTCTTGCTGAGGTTCCAGGCATCACACTCTACGGCCCGACAGAAAACCGTGCCTCCGTCGTGTCCTTTGCCATCAAGGACGTTCATCCACACGATATCGGCACCTTCCTAGATGGCGATGGCATCGCAATTCGCGTGGGGCATCATTGCGCGCAACCTCTCATGGATCGGTTAGGCGTAGCCGCCACCACACGCGCCTCATTCGCGCTCTACAACACGATTGAAGAGATCGACAAACTCGTGGCCGCTCTCTTAAAGGTCCAACGCTTCTTTGGTTAGAACGTGAGCCCGAACGGATACCCAATCAGGTATCGTTGTAGCGCTGGCCTATTCATTAGAACGATGAAGATCGCGATTACGGGAATCAACGGGCGCCTCGGAGGTGCCTTGGCGCGGTATTACCAAGCAATCGGCAACAAAGTCATCGGGCTCGATCGTCTCGCCTGTGATCTTAGTAAAACCGATTCATTAGCCATTACGCTAGATCAGATAGAATTTGGCGCGTTGATCAATCCTGCAGCGATGACTAGCCTGGAAGTTTGTGAGAACGACCCAGAACTTTCCGATAGAGTCAACGCCATCGCACCAGGAATTCTGGCCACCGTTTGTGCCGAACGCCAAGTCCCCTTCATTCACATCAGCACCGATTATGTCTTTGATGGAAAGGAACCGGGCACAAGATCTGAGAAAGATCCCGCTAAGCCGATCAGTGTCTATGGCAAAACTAAGCTCGTCGGCGAAGAAGCCGCGCTCTCAGCCTATCCACAGGCTTGGGTCGCTCGGGTCTCTTGGCTCTTTGGACCAGAGCGACCAGGATTTGTTGAGATGATCCGTGATCGTCTGGTCCAAGGCGAACCACTCGGCGCCATTGACGACAAGTTCTCTTGCCCTACCTACGTGGATGACGCTGCGGTCGCGCTCGATCATCTCTTAAGCCTAACGGATCCTGCTGGAGGTCTCGTGCATGTCTGCAATCCAGGCCCCACTTCATGGCATGGCATCGCCTGCGAGATCGTCGCTCGGAGCGAGCAACCTCAGACACCCGTCGCACGCCAGAAGTTAGACGAGATGACAGGCTTTCAGGCACCGCGTCCAGTCCACACTGCCATGGATGTTTCCTACCTAGAAGCCCTCACCGGTCACGCCATGCGCCCGTGGCAAGAAGCCTTAGCGGCCTATTTCTCCACAGAAACGGAATAATCTTCATCAAATCCCGTCCAACCACTGACCGACATCACTTGCGTATCATCAACGACTCACGATAGTAGGCCCTCATACCTGAATCCCTCTTACTATGAAACTTCTCTCTACCGTCCTTACTAGCGCTGTCCTCCTTGTCTCCCTCCAAGCGGAGGTTCAAAAGAAGGGTGCGGAGATTGGCAAATGGACCCAAGACTACGATGCCGCGCTCAAAGTTGCCGCCGAGAAGAAAGTGCCCATCATGCTCAACTTCACCGGCTCCGATTGGTGCCACTGGTGCAAGATCATGGACGAGAAGGTCTTTGCCGAGGACGAATGGAAGACCTACGCAGCGGAGAACGCCGTCCTGGTGACGTTGGATTTCCCAAAAGACAAGTCCGGCGTTCCCGAAGGTTTCGCGGAGCGCAATGCCAAGCTGCAGGCTGAATTCGGTGTCCGTGGTTACCCGACGTTCATCGTCCTCGACAGCGATGGTAAGACCCCGCTCGGCCAGCTCGGAGCGAGCCAAGACGCCTCTCCAGCAGGATTCATCAAGCAATTCAAAGGTGCCACCCAGCTCAGCGCCGCCAATGTGGACGCGTTCTTGAAAGAGAACCCTGCCAAGGAGGCCGATCTGACAGCCGCCATCAAAGAATCTAAGGATTCCAAGGAGGCCTTAAATGAATGGATCAGTACAGGTCCTCAGCAGACAGAAGAGAATAACAAGAAGTTCGCAGCCTTCCAAAAGCGCATTGCGAGTGCCGAAGAGACGCTGGTCAAGCTGATGGAGCCGAAGAAGTCAGAGTAGACTTTGCTCGGCACCACAGGAAATAGGCGATCAAGATAAGCAGTCCGATCGCCCCTCCAATCAGCTCGATTCCGGCGAAGCTCAGGAAACCTTGGATTGCTGAGAAATCTGTCACGATATTAGCCATCGACGACTCGATCCTGATTGCCATTACAAGCGAGAGGCTCGATTGTAGTTGCGATGACTCGACCTTCCCGGCACTCCCTTCGGATGGCTCTCCTAGCCATCTCGATCCTGATATCGCACACGGCCTTTGCCGCTGAACGATTAGATTTCTCTCGGGAAATCCTTCCGATCCTGTCAGACAAGTGCTTCGTCTGCCATGGCCCAGACGCCAAAGAGAAAGAGTTGCGACTCGACTCCTTTGAAGCGGCGACCGGTGACCGCGGTGGTTACCGCGCCATCGATCCCGACAAGCCAGAAGCGAGCGAGGTTCTCGTCCGGATCCATGACAAAGAAGATCCCATGCCTCCGGTGGATGCGGAAAAGCAGCTCACCGATGTCGAGCGGCTCATGCTGGAGAAATGGGTAAAGCAGGGAGGCAACTACGCCAAGCACTGGGCCTTCATTCCACCAGTCAAAGCGACGAGTCAGAAATCCGTGGATGGCTATGTCAGCGCAGCACTGGAGAAGAAGAACAGCAACCTCGCCCCAGAAGCCGACCGCGCCACCCTGGCGCGTCGGGCGGGCTTCATCCTAACAGGACTTCCACCTGAGCCCGAGCAACTCGAGCATTTCCTCGCTGACAAAAGCAACGGCGCCTACGAAAAGTTCGTCGATGCGATGTTAGACAGCCCGCGCTATGGAGAGCACCAAGCACGCTATTGGTTAGACGCCGTGCGCTACGGCGACACCCATGGCCTCCACTTGGACAACAGGCGCGGGATCTACCCCTACCGAGATTGGGTGATACGGGCGCTCAATGACAACCTGCCACTGGACGACTTTATCACGTGGCAACTTGCCGGTGATCTCCTCCCCAATCCCACCTTAGCTCAGCAAGTTGCCACGGGCTTTGTAAGAATGAATCCCACAACCTCCGAAGGTGGCGCACTCCCACAGGAGTTCCAAGCCAAGAACAACTTTGATCGTACGGAAACATTAGGCACGGTCTTCCTCGGCCTGACCATGAGTTGTGCTCGCTGTCATACCCACAAGTACGACCCGATCGTGCACGACGAATACTACAGCCTCCTCGCCTTCTTCAACAGCACCGCAGAGAAGCCGCTTGACGGAAACAAGTATGACTACGGCCCCGCTCTGAAAGCTCCCAAAGACCACACTGCCTGGAATGCCTGGGAAGCGGCCCATCAGGAAGCACTTGAACTGCTAAAGCCTTTGGGCGACGAGGCCAAGCCATGGCGTGAACGTCTCATCAATCTATCAAAGCAAGAGTCTCAGCCCAAAGCGAATGAACTCGCCACACGGCTAACCGATTTGGAAGCTGGTTTCACGACGACTCTAGTTGCTCGCGAACTCGACAAGCCTCGCCCCACCAAGCTTCTCTTGCGCGGCGAGTACAATCAACCGACTGGCGACGCCCTCGAACCCAACGTGCCTGCCGTGATGGGAGCGCTGCCTCCTGAGGCCCCAAAGAATCGTCTTGGCTTAGCTCAGTGGCTTACCTCCCGCGACCACCCTCTCGTCTCACGGGTGCTAATTAACCGCGTGTGGCAACGCGTCTTTGGCGACGGCCTCGTCCGCACTCCAGAAGACTTCGGCGTCCAAGGCGAACAGCCCACCCACCCCGAACTCCTCGATTGGCTCGCGGTGGAACTCCAAGAGAGTGGGTGGGACCTCAAACACATGCTCCGCCTCATGGTCACTAGCCAAACCTTCAAGCAAGAGTCCGCCTGGCGAAAGGACATCGAGGATCCCGAGAATCGTCTCTTCTCAAGAGGCCCAAGTTTCCGCTTGGACGCCGAAGTACTCCGCGACCTCGCACTTTGGGCGAGTGAACTGTTAGATCCACACATGGGAGGTCAGGGCGTCAAACCATATCAACCCTCCGGCCTCTGGTCAGCCCTTGCTCATCCTGCCAGTAACACCAAGAAATATGAGCGCGACCAGACCGAGCTTCTTTATCGTCGCAGCCTCTACGTCTACTGGAAGCGGACGAGCCCACATCCCATGATGACCTTGTTCGATGCGCCCAACCGCGAATCAAGTTGCGTGCGACGCTCTCGCTCGAGCACCTCACTACAATCGCTCGCCCTCTTCAATGAAACCCAACGGCTTGAAATGGGTCGTAAGCTGGCCGAGCGCCTTCTCCGTGAAGGTTCGAATGACACCGAGCGCTTAGATCTTCTCTTTACATTACTAGCTTCTCGCAATCCGACAGCAACAGAACGCAACGCCTGCGACTCCCTCATCAATGCCATGCGGGAGCGATTCCAGTCCGATGCAGAGAGCGCTCAAGCTCTCGTCTCCGTGGGAGAGGCGCCACGCAACGAAGCTCTCGATCTCACAGATCTCGCCACTTGGACCCAAGTCGCCACCACCGTACTGGCGAGCGACGTCGCACTTCTTCTTTACTAACAAACGGACTGACTTCCATGAATCTCCACGATCCGCACTTCGAGAACCGCCTCATGATGACGCGACGCCAACTCTTTGGCCGCTCAGCCTTGGGTGTAGGCACCGCCGCCATGGCGAACCTCCTCGGCAACGACCTATTGGCTTCCTCAGGCCCCGCCGGCCCAGGCACCCATCATCCCGCTAAGGCCAAGCGTGTCATCTACCTCTTCATGAGCGGCGGTCCCAGCCATCACGATCTGTGGGACTACAAACCCAAGATGCAAGAAATGTTCGGACAAGACTTGCCCGAGTACGTGCGCGATGGCCAACGCATCACTGGCATGACCGCAGGACAGAAGACATTGCCCGTTTGCCCTACCAAATACAAGTTTACCAAACAGGAGAACAACGATCGTGGTGTTTACGTTAGTGAACTTCTTCCCCATACAGCGACCGTAGCGAAGGATCTCTGCGTCGTGCACAGCACCTTCACCGAGGCGATCAATCATGATCCTGCCATTACTTACATTCAGACAGGGAGCCAGATTCCGGGACGTCCTAGCCTTGGGGCATGGCTAAGCTATGGCCTCGGCAGCACCAACGACAACCTTCCCGGCTATGTCGTCATGCATGCGCAGAGCAGCTTTGCGGAACAAAGCCTCTTTGGGCGTCTCTGGGGCAGCGGGTTCCTCCCTTCCGATCACCAAGGCGTCCTCATGCGTAGTCAAGGCGATGCCGTGCTCTATCTCAACAACCCCAAAGGCGTCACCAGAAAGGACCGCCGCGCGCAGTTGGACACCCTGGTTGCCCTCAACCAGGAACAGCACAAGCGCTTCGCCGATCCTGACATTCTCGCACGCATCAAGCAGCATGAGATGGCCTACCGGATGCAAACGTCGGTTCCTGAATTGATGGACCTCTCCGGGGAAAGCGACAGCACCTTCGAGCTCTATGGCGAGGAAGCTCGCAACCCAGGCACGTTCGCCGCCTCTTGTTTGAATGCACGTCGCCTCGCCGAACGCGGCGTCCGCAACATCCAGATCTTTCACCGAGGCTGGGACGCTCACGGCGCTCTGCCGAAGGAACACGAATCCCAATGCAAGGACGTCGACCAAGGCTGCGCGGCCTTGATCAAAGATCTCAAGCAACGCGGCATGCTCGATGAAACGCTGGTCGTGTGGGGCGGAGAATTTGGCCGCACAGCCTACTGCCAAGGAGGCCTCACACGCGCCAACTACGGCCGCGATCACCACCCACGTTGTTTCACCGTATGGATGGCGGGCGGCGGGGTGAAGCCAGGCATCACCTATGGACAAACAGATGACTTCGGCTACAACATCGCCGATGCCGATGGCAATCCTCTACGGCCTCAGCCGAACAAAGATCGCTGGACACCCGGCACCATGCACATTCACGACCTCAACGCCACCATCCTCCACTTGTTAGGCATCGATCACCGCAAACTGACCTACCGCTACCAAGGTCGCGATTTCCGACTAACCGATGTGCACGGTCACGTCATGTATGACTTGCTAGTCTAGTATCGGCTACTGCGCCTTAGAGCAAGAAACCCCAGCGGCAACAGCAGTACGGCATTCACGCGAACCCCTGCTTTATTTTTAGACGGGCACAGTCTTACAGAGAAGACTTCTTCGCTTTAAGGAACCGATTCGTTGGAAAATTCTCGAGCGAATACTCTCCACCCAACTCATCCCGGCGCTGTTGACACCGCGCACGCATCACCGTGAGTGTTTCTTCGTAATTTGGATCACTCACCAGGTTTTTGCGCTGATCAGGGTCATCTTGGAGATCGTGGAGAAACTCGAATGGCGGTTCCTGCTGAAAGTAGTTGGCATAAACATACCGACCTCCGCGAATGCCCTCCCACTTGGGAATATCAAACCGGTCAAAGAGATGTTCGTGGAACGTATCACTTCTCCAACTGTCAGGTTTCTGACCGCGTGCTAGCTGATCCAGTCGACGCCCAGCATAGTGCGCGGGCAGAGGAGTGCGCGCGTAACCAAGGATCGTCGCCGGAATATCCAAATTCAACACGGGATCATTAACCGTCGCCGATTGGCGGGGATGGCGGGGATCATAAATCACCAAGGGCACGCGGAGGGATTCCTCGTAGTGAGACCATTTCCCAGCAAATCCACGATCGCCCTGATAATAACCATTGTCGCCACTGAAGATAACGATCGTATTCTCAGACAGGCCTAATTGACCCAATTGATCCAACACACGCCCAATGACGTTATCGATTCCACTAATCATCCGGTAATAAGCCTTGATGTTCTTCTGATACTTTTCGGGCGTGTCCCAACGCCAGTACCAGCGATCACGATGCATTGACTCTCGAAGAAACTGTGGCTGTCCTGAGAAGATACGTGGATCCGATAACCTGGGAGCTGGCACGGTGACATCGTTGTAGAGCCCATTCATAGCTTTAGGCCAAGGGTAATGCGCTTCTTTATCAGAATCCTCGGCATGCGGCGCATTGAAACTAACCGAAAGACAGAACGGTTCCGTCTTGTCCTGCAACTTCAGAAAGTTGACCGCATGGTCGCCGGCTATCTCAGAAAGGTGACGAACGGAGCCATCGGGCTGTTTTTTGAAATACGGGTTCCGGTTGAGAGGCTTGAACTCATCAAACATCACGCCTTGCTCTCCCTTCAAAACGCTCACTCCAAACTTCCCGACAAAGCCCGTACGATAGCCCGCGCGCTTCAGCACGGCAGGGTAACTCGCTTCAGAATGCCTCTCTGCAATCGGCGGCGTACCAAAGGTGTAGCGATGAGTACGCTCATGGAGGCCGGTAAGGATCGAGGCACGGCTCGCTGCACAGATCGCCGTCGTCACACAGGCATTCGTAAAGCGTGTGCCTTTGGTCGCCAGCTTGTCGATGTTAGGAGTCTGAAGAATCTCGTGCCCGGCACAGCCGAGAGCAGTGTGGCGCTGATCATCTGAGAGAAAGAAGAGAATATTCGGTCTGGCCGCAGCTTCTTGGGCCCTAGCAAAAGCGTTGCCGACAAGCAAAAGGAGAATCAAGGCACGAGTTAAATGCATGTACAACTATGCACCCCAGAAAGCCCAAAGCGCAAGACCTCTAAGACACTTGAATCGCCTCATCGGGCGGCAAGTGCATCTCCAAGACATCGGCCGCCATGCGTTGCGCTTCTTCAGTTCGCTTAGCCGCCTGTTTGGCAAAGTGAGCCTGCAATCGGAAAGCCGACTTTTGCCCACTGATGGCCGGACCATAATTGCCGTCCCCACCGAGAAACCAAGCCTGCACGTTGTCTTTGAACTGTTTGCGCAGGATTTCCAGCAACGCCTTGCGGCTCTGGGAGTCTTCCACTGGCACCATCAATTCGACTCGCTTATCGAGATTGCGGCGCATCCAGTCCGCACTCGAAAGGAATACCTGCTGCTCTCCTCCATGATGGAACGAGAAGATACGAGCATGCTCCAGATAGCGATCAATCAAGCTATGCACTACGATGGTCTCACTCAGCCCAGGTACTTGAGGTCGCAGGCAACAGATTCCACGCACCATGAGCTGAATCTTCACGCCCGCTTGAGATGCCTCGTAGAGAGCATCGATAATCTCTTTGTCCTGCAAGCTGTTCACTTTCGCCATGATCTCGGCCGTCTCGCCTTGCTTGGCTTGATCACGTTCGAATGCGATCAATTCTAACAACGTCTTCTTGAGACGCGTCGGCGCTGGCAACAACTTGCGAAGACCGGACCATTGCGAACGCCCCGTAATTCCATTGAAGAACGCCGAAGCATCCCGCCCATAGTCTGAACGTGCGGTGAGATAACTCACGTCCGTGTAAAGCCTCGCTGTCGATTCGTTGTAGTTTCCAGTGCCGAAATGCACATAGCGGCGAATGCGCCCTGCTTCTCTTCGCATGATGAGGCATGCCTTCGCATGACACTTCAGACCTTTGATTCCATAAACCACCTGCGCTCCAGCAAGTTCAAGCTCTTCGGCACGCTCAAGGTTTCTCGCTTCATCAAAACGCGCTTTAAGTTCGACCAGTACCACCACATTCTTTCCTTTCTCCGACGCCCGAATCAATGCCGCGATGATTCGACTATTGCTAGAAGTTCGGTAGAGCACTTGCTTGATCGCAATCACGTCCGGGTCATCGGCTGCCTCTTCGACCAAGCGCACGACAGGCTCGAAGCTATCGTAAGGGTGGTGTAGTAGTAAGTCCTGATCATCGAGCACCTCAAAAATCGAGTGCTCTTTCAAGGGCACAAACGGCTGAGGCTTCCACGTAGCCTCGCGGAGATGATCAAAGTCTTCGAGAGACGCAATCGCCATGAGGCTAGAAAGGTCGAGTAGGCTGGGAACGCGATACACATCACGCCGCTTGCTACCGGTAAGCACTAGCATCGTCTCGAGCATACGCTTTGAGGTCCGCGTCGGCACTTCCAGCCGGACAGCATTGCTAAACTTCCGCGCCGTCAACACACTCTCCATGGCCTCGGCAAGATCTTCTGCATAGTCCTCCTGCACCGGAATATCGCCGTTTCTCGTCAAACGGAAGCAGCCTGTCGCATAGATCTCCTCTTGCGGAAACATCTCATCCGCAAACGCCTGAATCAGGTCTTCCAAGAGAACGAATTCATAGCCTTCCGTGTCCGGCACACGAAGAAACCGAGGAAACCCACTGGGAATAGTGATAACGACAGAGCGCCGATCAGCATGATCTGGTTTTCCAACAGGCCCTACGTCTAGCAAAACACACAGACGCCCCCCAGAAATCCGAAACCGTTGTTCGTCTAGATCCATGGCAACCGGATTGAGCAGTTCCTCAATCTCTTCCGAGAAGTGAAGTTTCAACTTCTCCCGGGCCTGCTCCGCGATCTGTTCAGGACGACGGTAACGGATTCCTCGACCAGTGAGCGCCGGCTCCAGCATCGTCCTCCAAATGCGATACTGATCTTCGTAGTGCGCTCTTACTTCCTGCCTAATCTGGCGCAACTGCTGCACCGGCGTCAGACCATTGAGATCTCGTGTCCGAGCACCTGTTTTGACCAATGTCTTCAGCCCCCCCACACGAACCATAAAGAACTCATCAAGGTTCGATGCGCTGATGGCCAAGAACTTGACCCGTTCCAAGAGTGGCAAAGACTCTCGCTCTGCCTCCCAAAGCACGCGCTGATTGAATTTTAGCCAGCTAAGCTCTCGGTTGAAATAGGAAACGGACACGCAGCCAACCTGTCATCCAGGGTCCGTCAGCCGCAAGGCGTTTCATGTGACAAACTTCGCAGCGAATGCTCTACTATAGCATGGCTACGTGGTCCTATTTCTTCGCCGTAAATTTCATCATCTGCCTGACTGTAAGCCCCTTACAAGGACAGACGAAACCCACACCTGAGAAGCCTGTCCGCATTGGAGTAGTAGGTCTTGTCCATGCACACGTCCACGGAATTCTCAGCCGCAAGCGCGACCTTGGGGATCTCGAAATAGTCGGCATTGCCGAACCAAATGAAGCTCTGGCCACTCGCCTCCTTTCCCAGCACCGCCTGGACAAAAAATTGTGGCACAAGGACTTAGCAACGATGCTAGACCAGGCCAAGCCGGAAGCTGTTACGATCTTTACCAGCACCTTCGATCATCTCGAAGTCGTCAAGGTCTGCGCAGCCCATGGCATTCACGTCATGATGGAGAAACCTCTCGCAGTGAGCATGGCCCACGCCACGGCCATGGCTAAAGCCGCCAAGGCGAACAAGGTTCAGCTGCTTGTAAACTACGAGACGACTTGGTATCGGAGCAATCACCACGCCTATGCTCTAGCACATGATGAGAAGGCACTCGGAGATCTGCGCAAGATTGTCGTGCATGATGGCCATCAAGGCCCCATCGAGATTGGCTGCAACGAGGAATTCCTCGAATGGCTAACCGATCCCGTGCTCAATGGCGGTGGCGCTCTAACAGACTTTGGATGCTACGGAGCGAATCTCATCACTTGGTTGATGGACAATGAACGTCCACTCACCGTCACCGCAGTGACTCAACAGATTAAGCCCGATAAATATCCCAAAGTGGACGATGAAGCCACCATCCTACTCACGTATCCCAAGTGCCAGGGAATCATTCAGGCCTCTTGGAATTGGCCTTACAACCGCAAAGACATGGAAGTTTATGGTGCCGATGGCTATGCCAACACCATGGCGAACCATAGCATCAAACTCAAAGACACAAGCGCTCCAGCCAAAGCTGTGCGGTCACCGGCCAGGCCTAAGCCCTATGATGACCCCTTCGCCTACCTCGCAGCTAGAGTGCGCGGCACGGCAGAACCAGACGAACTCTCTTCGTTAAAAAACAACCTTATCGTCACCGAGATCCTCGACGCTGCACGCCACTCTGCAAACACTGGGCAAGTAGTGAGGCTAGCAGATTAAAACTCTTTCATTAACCTAACGTGATCGCGCTTGAAAGAAAAAGAGCGGATCAAAAAGAAATGAACGGTCAGAATAAAATAACACACTCATAAAATCGCCTGCCCCACGCACGTGCGCGTGATGCCTTCAAGAGGCAATACTGCCTCTTCGAAAGCGACATCCAAGACAATTATTAGAATTGCATTAAATCGCCCAGCCCCCAGAAGGCTAATGATGTAAATTGCCCGCCTTAAGATGAGCACCTCACGGGGTGTGATCTCGTATTGATGTTGATATTACGATAACACTCAAACAAATAGATTGTACTTTTAGTGGTTATATGCAGGGTCGCCAAATGTCTCCTGACATTCAGCGTAATCCTGACAACACAATCACGGTGTCGTTCACGTTCACTCCAGGTGCTTCAATGCTTGAGAGCGAACTTAAC
>Ga0222717_10000220_pt1 | contig 49711 bp, 61 predicted proteins | sample C33_18DmetaG_FD_165053 | JGI IMG/M metagenome (GOLD analysis project Ga0222717, IMG submission 165053) | Estuarine water microbial communities from San Francisco Bay, California, United States - C33_18D | ecosystem: Environmental > Aquatic > Marine > Unclassified | place: USA: California... | reverse complement strand
CTAGAGTTGTAACGGAACATGCCGTTAACAGGGCTGCCGTCACGCTGGGCTGTAGTGCCGCTAGGTACTTTTACAGAGCCTGTGCCGCTAAGTGTAAGATTTACAAATGAAGGACTATCGGTAGTTGCTACGCCTTGGTTCAATGCTTTAACGGACGCAATAGCTGTTAGCTCGCTGTCCATCAAGGCACCAGCGGCTGTTACGTTAGCTGTGTCTGTTACGTCTGCGGAGGCTTCAATAGCGTTAAGTTTAGAATGGTCAGCGTCAGTAAACACATTAGAATCTGTTGCTGCTTCTACTGCTGTGCGAATCTCTGCGTCTGTTTGGTCAGCAGTTGCATTAGCTTCTATGCCGTCTAGTTTTGTATGGTCAGCATCCGTAAAAACATTAGAATCTGTAGCAGCTTCTACAGCGGCTCTGATTTCAGCATCTGTCTGGTCTGCTGTTGCACTAGCTTCAATGCCGTTTAACTTACCATGGTCTGCGTCTGTAAAGACATTAGAATCTGTAGCGGCTTCAACCAATGCTCTAATTTCTGAGGCTGTCTGGTCTGCGGTAGCTGCGGTTTCAATACCGTCAAGCTTAGTACCATCAGCAGCAACGTCACGGCCATCAACTGTGCCCCCTACTGTAATGTTTCCTGTAGCATCTACGGTTGTAAATGAACCTGCTGCGGCGGCTGTGCCACCAATTACTGCACCATCGATAGTGCCGCCATTAACGTCTGGACTTGTAAGAGTCTTGTTAGTTAGCGTCTGTGTACCTGTAAGAGTAGCTACAGTGCTGTCTATTGCGAGTGTTACACCATTGCCGCTTGCAGTAGAGGTTATGCCGGTTCCACCTAAAACACTCAAAGCCTCTGAATCTAAATCAATTGAGATGCTTGTTGTGCCATCAGTTAGGTCTAGGTCTTGTGCAGTAACCTGTGCGTCTACGTAAGCTTTTACAGACTGTTGTGACGGAATACCTGTAGCACTATCAGAAGTTAATCCATCTTCGTCTAAAAATGTTTTACCATCTAGGATTTCTAACTCTGCTTCAGTAATAACTGCTGAGCCTATTGTAAATCCTGTAGCAGTGACAACTCCAGTTACAGTTAGGCTATCTACAAAAGCATCTTTAAATCTTAAAGAAGTTGTACCGAGGTCTATGTCGCTATCAGTTACAGGTACAATAGCTCCGTCTTGAATACGGAGTTGTTCAACAGGCGAGCCGCTAACTTCAATATAACATTCTATACGGTTGTTGGTTGAGCTAATTTCTATTTTATTTTTAAAATCTTGGTCGCCGATTTTAGCGATTGCGCCGCCCTGTCCTGCACTACCGTCGTGTGTGTGGCCTGTTGTACCTGTAGATGAATACACAAAAGCATTTAGTAGCTGATTATATTCATCATTAAAAAGAGCAGCAGTAATGAGGCTACCGTCTGTAAGTGTACTTTGTCTTGTATAACTTGTGCCTGCCATCTAATTATCTCCTGCCTGCGGGAACGTAGTTTAAGTATAAACCGTTAATTGTATAGGGTTGGAGTTGGTCATCGCTTTTTATTGCAAAGTTAGCCGAGTAACAACTTCCTTGAAGTGTTTGCCTTATGAGAGGGTTTTCTAGCGCTCCGAAATAAGAACTTCCAAATATTGCGGTTCCAAACGATGCTCCGCCTCTAATTTCTGGTAAGAGGTATGCTGGAGGATGCAGAAGAGTAACGTCTTCATAATCTAGTTTAACTACTAAACTAGGTTGAGAATAACCCCCTGTGTTTGCATCTGGAGTTGCAGATATTTTAGCATACTGAAGAGTCTTTCGAGTACCCATATCTCCAAAGTCTAAAAACGGAGTTCTATAATGAGCGCTTACGTTTGCAGCAAGACCATCGTGTATAAAAGAATTTCCAGTATCATGATTATAAATATAGCCATCTCTATCGCCGTGTACTACTTGCTCAACTCCTGAGTGTAAAAATCCACTATCTATTGCCGTAACTGATATGCCTTTTGTTTCAGACCATTCAAATCCACGACCCGTAAAAGTTCCAATAATTCCTTGTGAGTCTTCAAGGTCTTCTGTGTCACTATGATAATATAAACGGTACTGAGATTTAGAGCGCAAGACAACGCTTGTGATTGTATACGTGTTAATGTTATTTGCAAGCTTACTTACAATTTGTTGGATATTTCTACTTACAGAAGTTAACTCAACGTCACCAATACGCTCCGTACCTGCTAGTGTACGAATACCATCAGGGCTTAGGAATACTAAGTCGCCTCCAATTTCTTGAATGCTATTGCCATCTAAACAACCTACGTTTTTTGTAATAGGTATAATTGCAGTAGTAGCATCATTAGCTTCAACATTAACTAGCTTATAAATACTGTTTTTACAAAATATAATACAGTCGCCACGGAAGCTTTTAAGCCCCACTACTTTATCTGCTAAGCGTATCTGACCCGCACCTGCGCCAGCAAAGTTATCCATTTCATGTAGATGGCTATAATATATCTGGTTAGGATTTTCTGCTGTTCCGCCCACTACAAGGTGATTACTGTGTACTGTCCCGATTGTAGGGGCTTCTGTGCTTGATACCGTAATTTCTGATGCAAAAAAAGTACGAGAGCTTAATGCACCTGTACCTGTCATATAAAAATAATAAGGCTTGTTTTCCCCGTCACAGATTACTAGCTCACCGTATACCGACTTACTACCTTCATAAATATCAATTGAAGATTGACCTTGATTTGTCCTGACCAGCGCTGAGCGACCTATAAAGGTTGTGTAGTTATCCCCACTACTATGAACACCAGCACGATTTATTTGAAGCCAAGTAACTCCATCGTTACTAAAGAAAATACCTGTTTGAAGGCAGACAACAACTCCATCTGCATAAGTTTTAATTCCTAATATGGTAGTATTGTTTATAGGACGAGTGGCGTTATCTCCGCCATAAACAGTGAAGCCGTTGATTCTACGGTAGCCACCATCAGGGTCAACCTCAAAATTAGTTAAGATTGTAGCAATTCCCGGCTGCTGGAGCATTTCTATTTCATTAAGATTAGTATTTAAACCACCTTTAGACGAGAAACCAAATGGTTGAGAAGCTGCCATATTATATAAGTCTCACTCTGTCGTCAGTCATATAAAACGGAGCAGGCTCAATAAGATTTGAGCGCATACTACGCAACCCTTTTTTATAGTCATCCGCTGCAAATGAAGCAGCTTGTGGATTATCTTTAAATTGGTGCATATAATATCTTGCACGAGCTAACAGAACTGTACTATACATTTCTGGAAATATAATTTCGTCGCTATAAGCAACAAGCTTTGTGGGCAGATTCCAAGCATAAAACCAAATACGATATACTTTATCTGGTATTGGGCTTAGTCCAAACTTACGTGCGTCGGGGCTACGTATAACTCGGTCAGGTTCGCCAAATGTTTGAGCATCTGCGTCATCTAAATTTTCTGAAACGCGCCTAAAACTTTTCCACTCTTCTGTGGTAGTATAACGCAAGTTTCGTCCTACATAGGGTGCGGTTTCGTTTGTCACCCCTACTGTAGTTAAGTAAAAGTTATCCCAGTCTATAGAACCGTAATCTGTAGTAATGGAATCGCTTGAAGGTTTTAGTTCATAATACCTTTGACCTATAACTGTTTCGACATATACGTTTCCGTACATTGGGTCAATCTCTCCGCTTTCACCGGCAGAAAGGAAAGGCCATTGAGGTTCTTGGTTAATAATATCAAAGTATGCTTTATTGATAGAATCCTTAACATGTCCTTGCACACCTATAGCTGATACAAAGTTACTTGAGTCTAATGGAACTTCATTAAGTTCTCTAAGTAGCTCATTAGTCAAATCTAAATATGATGTTGCCATAGGGTTCTTTGCCTTTTAATTTGTTAAAGATTGGGGGCCTTTTACAGCCCCCGCACTTATTAGGTTACAGCTTATGCTACGTTGAAGTAAGCACCTACGAGAGCTTCAGGTCGTAGAACCTTAGCGCCGTATACGTGCAAACCACGACAGATGTCACCGAAGCTATCTGGGTCACGAATGACTTCAGTGCTGGTGATAGTCTGTGCAGTACATACCGCAGAAATGTGACCGCCTAGAATAAGGCCGTCAGCATTAGCAACAAGTCCAGTCATGTTGTTAGACTTGTACATGCTAAATCCACGAAGCTTACCAGAGCTTACTAGACCATTACGGATAGAACCTTGACCACCGTTGTAATCTACTGACAAGAGCTTAGAGTCAGACTGAGACAGCTCTTCGTAGAATACAGGGGGAGCTACAATCCAACGACCTTCTTCTGGTACGTTTTCGTCGTCAAGCAGACGAGCCATACGAGCCAGAACATCCAGAGGGTCAGTGCCTGCGTGTTGCAGACCCAGAGCGTCAGTACCAGTCAATACGCCAGAAGCGGCTGAAGCGGTAGTGTCGCCACCTAGAATGTGGTCAGGAGTAGAAGCGCTTAGACCTGCTTCCATAGTAGCCAGTACGCCAGCATCGAATGCATCACGCAGAGCGTAAGCAGCAGATGAAGCAGCTACTTCCTTGAAGTTTACGTGAGACATAGAAGTTTCGATGTCGTCTACGATGAACTTAAAGGCGTTAGCAATGTCAACAACCAGAGTTACTTCGGTGTCGGTCAGTGCAGTTGCAGTTGTGTCAGCGCCACGCTCATACTGATGTACAGTAATAGTGGGTTCTTTAATGATTTTTACAGAATCACCGAATGCAGAAATCTCACCTGCATAGTCAGTGTTGGTAATTGCTTCAGCAACCGAAGCTTTACGGAAGAAGTTAAGAACCTTCTTCGAGTAAATAGCAGGCATAAAGTTGCTGCTAGTGCCAAAGTTACTGTTTGAGCCATCTGCAAAAAACTGGTCTGATACGTTATTAGCCATGATTATTTTTCCTTTTATTTAAGACAATAGTTATTAAGCTACTACCCTGCCTTCAATTATGGCTGAATCGATTTCTTTTTCATATTTATCATAATCATCCATAGACAGTGCAGCAATTTCCCGTTGTGTCCATACCTTCGGCTCGTTAGCATTCACGGTTTTTGTTTTAGTTGAAACCATGTCTGCTGCCGATGGTGACACAGGCTGCGACTGTACTTTCTTACTGGAAGAATTTTGAGCATTTAAACCTGACTCCAGTTTGTAAAGGTCGATAGCTTTGACCGCCAAGTCTACGTTATTAGGATTATTGTATACCCAATCTTGAATTGCTTCTGGCTGTGACTTAGCCCACTCGTGGAACTCATCACTTTGCCGTATTTCTGAAAAGTCAGGATGTGCTGAACTCAGAGTCATTTCAGCCTCTTTTCGTGCAATCCTAGCTTCACGCTCATCAAGTGCTGAAAGTCTATCATCAGACTCTACAGCGGGTGCTGTTTCTACATACTCGTCCTGAACTTCTTCTTGTGCCTCTACTGTATCCTCGTGACGAACGGCCTGTTCAACTTGCTGTGTCATTCGAGCTTCGGCTTGAAGTTCTTGTTCTTTCTGTTTAAACTCGTTAATCTTAGTATCGTAATGTTTTTTTAGGTCATCGTATCGCTTCTTGTAATCTGTAGCAGATTCTTCTTCAGAAGGGGCCTTACGGGTGGCCTTCTTAGCTTTCTTTTCGTAGTAAACACCATCAGCACTTTCAAAGAGTTGGTCATCTTCATCATGCCATTCTTTTCTCATGTTGTATGGATTTGCTACTTCTTCTTCTATTTCTTGTAAGTCAGTCATGTCGCACTCCTTTTGGGGCTTGTCGTCTTTTCAAGGTAGCTATTCAACTCGCGACTGAAGAATAGGGCTTGATACTACAAGGTGGCCTCTAGGTTAAAAGTTAGTGATAAGGGGCCTTGCGGGTGGCCTTATCGGTTTCGTACACTAGGCATTGGATTCGAGAGAAGCATTTGATTGTGGACTCCTTCATCAGGGTCTTCCACATCCATAACGCCATCAAGTATGTTACCGCCTGCGTACTTTTTCATTAAACCGCCATCATAAGCACGTTCAGCATCATCCATCATAGTCTGAAGCTTTTCTGTGCCTATTTGGTCAGTTGCTTTTCTGGTGAAAACAAATTCACCATCCGACAACCTTGCGGGTATCGAATCTGATGTGCCAGTACCGGGGCCTTTTACAGCTCCCTCACCAGCAAATTCTCCGGCAATATCCATGATGTTATCAAAGATTTGCCCTAAACGCTCATCGCCTTCGAGAGCATTTATTAAATAATCTTGGTCGTCAGGAGACAACGCTTCGTCTAACACGAATCCTGCGTACTCATCTTCCATCTCAGCATCTGGAAGCTGTGTAGCTTTTACGGCTTCCATTTCCTCTGGTGGTATATTATCATAAGTATCTACGGGCATATCGGGAGCCATAAGTGAACCACCTTCCGCAAAGCCTGTATTAGAAATTGGAGCGTTGTTAGCCGCAGCAATTGGGTCAGGGCCTTCAAGGTTGCTTATACTTGCTTCAGATTCTTGACCTACAGGCTCAGTAGTAGTTCCTTTAGAAGATGTTACTTCTTCTACAATTGCTCCGAGTAAGCCACCTATAAATTTACCTTCTCGTCCTTCACTTTCAGAATCCATCTTCTGTAAAGCAGTACTAATAGTATTACCGTCAAATGTTTTTTCTACCTCAGACCAACGCTCATAAATTGCTTTTTTATCTTCGGGAGTTTCTGCTTTGTCCATAGACTGTTCCATCTGTCCGTATAGACTAATATATTTATCTACGTCAGATACTTCGCCGCCTTCTTTCTTTTCCATGCGCTCTTCAGTGCTTGCAAAGCTAGTCAACTTTTTAAAGTCTTTAGGAGACAGTAAAGGTTTAGACTCTTGCTCCAACTGTACACGGTGAAGGTCAGTAATAAACTCAGCAATAGATTGTTTAGACTCAACAATAGGAGAGTCAGCTACTTCGCCCAGAGACTCCATAATGAAAGCCTTGTCCATTTTCTTGTTGCCGCCTTGAAACTCAAAAGAGTTTACAAGCTTAGTAGTATCCTTCATGTTTACTTCTGTTTCAGGGGCTTGTGTATCTGGGCTTGCTTCTACTTTAGATGCAGCTTCTGCAAGCTCTTCAATTTCAGGGGATACTGCTGGCTCTGGTTCACGGGCAGCCACTACATCCTTACGAGCTTCAGACAACAATGAATCGGCACCCTCTGCTGCTGCTTGAGCTACTGAGCCTACTGCATATTTTAGTTTAGGTACTTTCATTGTTATTCCTCTATCCGTTGTTTAGCTTCTGTTGCTTGTTCTTTGAGATTCATTAAGTTAGCCAGTGAACTCGCTTTCCCCTGCTTGCGGTACAGTTCCAGTTCCGATGTTGCCACCGCCAGTCCCTGTAGCTCCAAGTTCCGGAGGTTGTTGAGGTGCTCCTTCAAGGCCCCCCATAGCTCCGGGTTGTTGACCAGCGGCCCCAGTCGGTTCGCCATTTCCTTGTCCAACATTCTGTGCTCCTATAATTTGTGCCATGATTGCTGCTTCTTCAGGGTCGTTAAGAATCTCATCGGGGTCTAAGTCGAGGCTGTATGCCAGCTCACTAACAATCTTAGAGATTTTAACAAACGGTGCAATAGCAGGGTTCTGTGCAGTTTGAAGAAACATAGTCAGTCGTTGACTGCGTACTTCTTTTTGCATTAAGCTGTTTGTGCCCATTGCACGTACTTCAAGGTCGCCCTGAATATCTAGCTCGCCTTCAAAGAACTGCATGTTCCACTGATAGTATGCTTCGCCCAAAGGCTTTAGCAAGAAGTCATCAATGTTCTTAATAACTGTTTTAATGTTTAATGACGCTGCACCTAGCAACATACTCATGCCCGATGCAGTTCTGGTCATACTTTGTACGCCTGTCTGGCCGTGGGAGTAACTTGGAATGCCAGTTTGTTCGTCAGCTAACTGTCGGAATTTATCGAACATCATCATATTTTCTTGCGAAGTGTTCGGAAACTTGACACCATGAATAGCCTGACCGGGCATTCCAGCCTGACGGCGGAATACTTTGCCGGGATAAATATCCATGCTCTGTCCACCCACTAGGGCTGATTCATCTACGTCAAAGACTAACGAGCCTGCAAGTGCGAGGTTATCGATAGCCATACGTGCGTGACCATTCATTATTTGTTGAGAGTCGTCCATATTCTCAGCAACGCCAATACCGAAGAAAGAATAAGGATTACGCTCGTAAGGAAAGGCATTGTATGGGAGTCGGTATGGAGTAAATGGATTAACAACCCCACGTAGCAACTTACCATTACTAACCCAAGCATTAACTTGCACTTCATCTAAATCATCAACCTCATCGGGTAGTGCCATTCCTACTTCTCTGGCATATTCAGCATCCATTATTCCCCAATATTCTAAAACTTCAAACTGTGCAGTACCATAGTCTTCTGTTCTTTGGTCGTCTTTTAGTTCGTGCTCGTAATCTTTTTCATTGTAATTAGGCCCCATTTGCAAACAACCACGAATTGCATCTTTGTTGAAGAAAGGCATTTTTGTTAGCGCTCTCAACTGAGATTTATTCATTTTGTGGCGGTGTACAATATACTCACAATCTTCAATAGAAGTTGCACTAGGGTCTGGGAAAAAGTCCCAAATACTTACAAACTCAATACGAGGAACACGAACTTCAAGTGGGTCATAGCTTCGCTCTCCATCCTCATCAACTGTCCAACGGCTAAGCGTCTTGTTATAGTTGAAAGGGCCTTTTACGATACCAGTTCCGAATAGTGCTGCTTCTAGTAATGCGTTACGCAATTCACTAGAGCCGCCGGATTCTTCAATCTGGTCGTGTATTAGTGTCTGCATATTCCGTGCCATTTCTTTAGCCGGAGAACGCTCTAGCACTTGTGGGTCTGGTGAAGCTCCTTCTGCAAACTGTATTCCTGCTTCTTCTATTGCTACGCTTAATACATCTTTAGTTGCTGTTAGTGTTGCGCCTGCTTTTAGTGGCTCATCACGACCGTCTCCAGCATAACCAACATCATATGGAGAGATAGGCTTAGGGCCTTCTGACTCTTCTGCGGGTTCTTCATAACTTGGTGCGCTGGTTTCTATTCCAGTTCCACCAGCTTCTAAGTGTGTATATTTTGCAATACCTTCGGGCAGTTGTGTTTCACGTACACCAATAGGAAACTGACCGGTGCCAAAGATAACGTCCACTAGCTGACCGAACGCTGCTAATACTTTGGTCTTGGTTACTTTAACAAATACTTTTGACTTCTCGCTTTCACGAAAACGAACATTCTTGTTGTAAATTCCTCGGAAGTTGTGATAGGCTTTGAGCCAACGCGTTTCGTCGAAGTCTCGTGCCTGTTCAGCAGAGGCGTAACGGTCTTCTACTAAGCCGACAAAACGATTGCGTACATCTTCTTCTAAGTCCATTTCAAGACCGCCCGCTGTTTCTTCAGGCTCGAAGTAGAGGTAATCAGCGTTTTCGTATGATTCGTTTTCTTCGGTCATCAATTAATATCCAAATGTTGAGTCAGACGGATTAAAATGTGATTCTCTTCTAAACTGTCTAAGTTGGTTTATTGTATCATTGATACGTGGTCTAGCCATTATTAAGTATCTTAGTGCATCGTATGCGTGGTCTGATGCATTCGTATCTACGTCTTCTGGCTTAGACTTATCTAGTGGAATACTTTGAAGCTCGCGTATCAGGTTAGGACATGTATTAAATATTTGTATTTTGGGTCTACCGCTTTGCTTGAGCTTCAAGTATTCGTGAATCTGTATCTTTCCCTGTATTCTGTTTTTGTCTGCCCTTCTGAGCTTATGTCCGGCTCTCTGAAGGGTTTCTCCTACTGTTGGGCCTGTAGTACCTGTTCGGCTCCAACACGCTGTATCGAGCACTCCTGCTACCGAGAAGGGGTCTTCATACTCCATCTCTGTAATCATGCTTGCAAGGTCAGTGCCCAACAAACCTTTGCGGTACAGTTCACGATATATAATCAGTGTACCGTCACTTGGGTCAACTGCGCCCCATACACATGCACTCTCTGAAGCATAACCGTAGTCAATGCCTTTGCTGCGTTCCCAGTGTATTGGAATCTCAAAGGGTGTAATTACATGGTCAAACGGATTAAACTCTGTGAATGCTGCGCCTTCTGCAACATCCCAGTTACCGTCCAACAGTTGCTTACGCTGTGTTGGCGGTAGAGCATTTAGCATCTGCTCGTATCGTCCGTCTTTAGCTAGGTAGGGGTTATCCTGTAATCTAGCCGGTATAAACTTTCTTGTTAGACCATCTGCGCCCCTAAAGCTTTCATTGGGTGGCGACGGGTCTATGTATCTCTTCTTTACCCAGTTAGCCCCCGAACCGCCGGGGTTAGCTGTACAACGCATGTACGTCTCAATCTCTGAGTCTGTAGTACGTAGTCGTGAAGCTAAGTAGTTCCAAGCAAACTCTGTGGGAAGATGTGTAATCTCGTCAAAGCCTATGAAGCTGTATGCTTGACCTTGATAGCGGTATACATCTGCATCACGCTCCAAGAACCCGAACTCCATCTTTGCTCCGCTTGGGAATATCCAGAGCTTCTCTACTTCTTTGTACTTAGCGCCGGGAAATGCTTTTGGATACAACTCCCGACTCTTGTCAATAAGTTCTCGCAGTTCAGGCATAGAGCGTCGAATAATTAGTGCTCTATGGGCTGGACGGTGAGCAAAGCGTAAAGGGTCAATAAGCATAGCATATGACTTACCTCCTCCTGCGGCACCACCGTACAGTACGTCTGTCTCACCTGCTGCAAGAAAGTCTTCCTGTGGGCCTTCATTAGCCTTGAAGATAACATTCTCTTGTGCTTCAGCTTGCAGTGCTGATGGAATGTCGTCCAGCTCCTCGGCGCTTACGAGTTTTGTATCGTTCTCGTTTTCGAGCTTGCTAAGAGTCTTTTTAGTTTTCTTTATAGACTTCTTGTAGTTATCTATTTTGTTCTGCGCTGACTTGAGTTTCTTCTCTTTGTCTTTTACGCTGCGCTTTGCTGCTTGTTTTGCTTTTGTTTCTGAGTGGTATGTGTACCCTCTGCCCTTTGAGCCTTTTGGTCTACCACCTTTCTTGCGGGGAGTTCCGTCAGCTCTGAGCTTAAAGTTACCTTCTTCGTCAGTTAGGTAATTTTCGGGGTTGATGTCCCAATCATTTTCTTTGTTCTGCAATTTTCTTTAATCCCATGTGTGATATTGAGCGTCCTGTCTCGTGGGTCAACCACATGCTGCCTTCTCTGAGGCTTAGGGTCTTTTCCCTTATAAGCGGTAGTACCTTGTCCAGCATGTCTAGTTCTTCTTGTACTGGCTCTAGCATTTGGTTATTAGACTCATCTATCTTATAACCAAACGGTATGGTGCTACTCGACCTCCGTATATTCTCCATCTATCACTACCTCCTTCTTGGCGGGTATAACAAACAAACCCCCACCAGAACTTACATTTACATCTAGGCGTTCTGTTTTGCCTAGTCCTACACGGTCTAGGATTTGCTGTGCAGCTTGTATACGCATGTTAGCTTGTGGTATAGGTTCTGGGCTATCCATAATCTGAATAAGCTTAGAAGCTGCTTTAGGTGCATTGAGCGCCAGTATGTTTGTAGCTATGTCTAGTATTTCAGACTTCAATGCTTTAACTACTGTGTAATGTGTGCCCTCTGCATAGCCTGCTAACTCTGCTGCGTGTTTAACATCTCCGCCACAAGTCGTCAGATTGTCAAGAAACGCTTGTTGTTTGGTGGTTAGTTGTTTGTCAGGCATTTAGACTTCCTAGTCATTTAAACTGTATATACTATAGTATACCCGTAATATTGAGTCTTGTCAAGTTTTTTATAACTTTTTTTCATAATATACTTATATTATCCCTATATATAGTATATAGAAGGAAGACCTGCAAATAAATGAAATAAAACTTGACAGATGCTTATTCTACGGGTATAATAGATATTAAGCCCACCGGGGTTATAGCATATGTATACTGCACCTGCCTTTAAAGCCCTTGGAAGCCGCCCGACTTCCCAAACCTTGCCCCTCCCTTTAAAGCCTTTAAAGCTGCGGCACTATCTGGTTTACATGGCATATCTCCATAAAATGTATATGATTGTATATATATCCCAGTACCCCCCCCATGGCAGCTTGCCCACCCCCTAAAGACTCCAGAGAGTCTTTAAAATCTCCATAGATTCTATAGAATCTTAACGCCCGCACCCCTTTGAAGACTTTAAAAGTCTTAGAGTTGGTGACTAGCTTTCTAGTTTACAAAACTAGGGAGGCTTTGAAGCTTTTTTAAACCTTTAGGTTTACTCCAGAGACTTCCAAGCATTTCAACGACTTACAAGCTTTTTAGTCTACGACTAATCAACCTCCCTTGAGACTTTTAAAGTCTCCTAAGATTCTATCGCCTACAGGAAATTCCCGATAGGGAATGCCGCACGGTAAAGACTTTAAAAGTCTTAAAGGTCGACTTAGTATCTCTATAACCTATAAAAGGTTATAGAGATACTAAAAAGTATTCCTTATTTATTAAGTTAAAAAGAAGTTCAGAATGAACTTTTTAACTTAATAAATAAGGAATACTATAATGGCCAAATCAAACTTCAACTCAATCGATGCCAATCAAATTGCCACTGCTCGACAAGTGTTTGCCGTAGCTTCCCACTTTGCCAGTATCCAAGCCAAGTCTCCTTCGGAGAGATATGGATTGACCAAGGTTTTCAATGCAGTGATTAACAAGCACTACAAAGACTCCGATAGCTTCATGACCCATTCTGATGTCTCAGAATGGTTTGAATGGGATTGTGTCCCAGAGCAGTTCCTCCACATGATTTCTACCAAGAAATCTAAGGCTAAGGCGAAGCCAAAGGCTTCCAGAAAAGCTAAAGCTTCAGTGGAGCCAAAGGCTTCCAAGGCTCCCAAGAAGTCTTCGACTTTGACTCAGCGAGTTGATTCGCTAGAAGCGAAGATGGATAAAATCCTTGAGATTCTGTCTGCCAAGTAATTCTATCGGCCACGGACGGCCAGTTAAATTCTATTAATTTTCGAGGTATAGATTTATGCAAGACTTTGATAATAGTTATATATGGGCAAGAATGTTTCCTGATGTTTCATTTCGTGATAAAGTTTGTATAGAATGGGATGACGGTACAATAGTTGTGCATAAACATCTATACTATTGCGAAGAAGTTTTACATAGTATAGACTGGTCTACTGTCGCTAAATGCTACGAAGTTTAGTTAATTTATATAGCCTATTACGAAGTAGTAGGCTCTACTAAATTAACTCCAAAACAAAAGGCTCAATGCTTATGTATAAAGTTATATTCGATGGTAATGTAATGGTCTGTCAAGACTTAGAAGATGCTACTGAAACTGCTATGCATTTAAGAAATGCAGAATATAGTTTAGTAGAAGTTGTTCCGGCAGAGCCGACTGACTTAGATTCTTTCATTGAAGTGGAGATATAAGATGATTATAATTGACGTAGCGTTTATAATAGTGTTATCATTGTCTGGTTTTATAATATATTTAGCTGCAAAGGAGTTAGACTTATGAATAAATATACAGTTTGGGTTGGTGGTGTTGAGGCAAATCAATACTATCTCACCAAAGGTGAAGCAGAAAAGTTAGCAGCTATTTACAGAGCTGAAGGTTATCACGATGTTTACATTGAAAAGGTATAGAACTATGAATAAAGTTGATTTGTTTTACACTCCGACTAGCATGAAAGACTTAGAAGATAGACTCGAAAGTTTCTCAGGCAGTGAAAAATCTATAGCTTGGCTGGCCGCAATGATGGCTTGGAACCTAGCTTGCGATATATCTAACAATGAACAAGAGGATAAGTGATATGTTAGAACTACAAAAGACTTTACGGTCACGTTTAGATGCCGAACTTGTCAGCACTTGTGGTATACTAGGAATCTGTATTAGCTACAAGAGCAAACATATAGATGCCTTTAAACCTGATGCTGAATATATGTTCCATAGCTGGGGCAACACTGAAGAAGGGGTAGATATATTCTGGGGTCACTATGACCTCACACTATCAGAAGCTTTAGACATCTGGAAAGATAAAATTAATCAGAACCCAAGGGGCAAGAGGTGGTAAAATGGTAGAACTAAGTAATGAATTTGTGCATTATCTAGTCGAAAGACTATTAGATGGCGGTTATGTAACTAGCGGTGAAGTCTTTAATGCCGTAGAAGATTGGAATGAGCGCTATATACCTGAAGAAGATTAATATTAAATGTACTTATTAGTTAGTAAGTTCTTACGAACTAACTAATAAGTACACAATTGGAGATGCCGATGTTCAACACTCACTGCAAAGCGGTTCAAGAATACTCACAGCGTAGTGCTACTAATATGTCAGATACAGTTCTAATGGTAGTGCTAAGCATCCAACAAAACTGGCTCGGTGTTGGCGACCAGCTAACTGATGTAAGGCTAAATAAATCTGAGTCCCGATTCTTGTGGGGCAACAAAGGAAAAACATATAGCTATCTTAAATCTAATCAGCACAAAGTATATGCTCAAGTGATGGCTGTTATCAACAGCAAGCAAACAGACTTTATGAAGTCTATATCGCTAATGAATATATTCTTGAGGGTTGATGGCTTGGGCTTAGCTAAAGCTGGCTTCTGCTGCCAGTTGATTGCTGGATTGGTTGGCTGTATGGATACTCATAACATTAGAATGTATGGGCTGGACACCAAAGACTTAACACTAGCTAAGAATCCAAAGACCCAGAAGGGCATTGATGCTAACAACGCTAAGATAGATAAGTACATAGAGTTGTGTGCTGACTATGGCTGTGAGAATCTTTGGAATGCTTGGTGCGACTTTGTAGCTACTAAATCTAAGCGCTGGCAAGACGGCAACCATGTGTCTGAAGTACATTATACTTACCTGACCGGAGGTCACTGATGAATTTACCCACAGAAGAAGAGTTTATTGCGACCTGTCAGTCGCATATGTTTAGCTTTATGCTTGAGCCAGACCTCAATAAAGCTATGGAAGGTCTTCAAACCTACCACTACATGCAAGATGTTATCAAAAAAGGAGGCTCGAAATACAAGAAGATACACCGCAAAGCCTTTGAAGATTACATAGATAAAGTTAAACAGGAGGCTAGAAATGGTACCAGCAACTGAAGAATTAGAAAAAACTCAAGAGCTTTTATCGGATGTCATGCATCAAATCTATCGAGATGTAAGAGACGGTGAGGGCCAAGCAATATACGAAATGATTGAAAGACTTCCTAACTATATACTTGAAGGTTATTTAAACGAGGCAGAGCACCATGAAAAACTCAGATGGAATTAAAGAAGGCAATGTTCTATGGCGTATAGATTTTACAGATGAGTTTGATTCGCCTATGTATTGTTTTAGTTTAGAAGATGCACATAAAATAGCTAGAACGAGAGGCAATAAACCATACATAATTACCATGTTAAATGGTGATAGACTTCAAAGCGAACTTACAGGTACAAGATAATGGCTTACAAACTAACACAAAACAAACTAGATTTTTTTAACATTCTAAAAGACTTAACAATAACTACAGAGCAGTTGAAATATGACACTGCTTTTGAACCAACAGAGGAAGAGCTTGAGATGCTAGATGACCTAGCTACTAGAGTATTTAATATCTGCATCAATGATAATTAATATACTCAATTACTTAATGACTTATAAGTTAGTAAGTTCTTACGAACTAACTTATAAGACATTAAGTTATTGTACCACACTTAGGTGGCGGTGTCAAGTAAAAAAAACCGCTTTACTTTTAAATAAATATACATTCTAATATACATTCTAATATACATTCAAATAGGCATTAAAATTATGGAAACTTTATTCAACTTAATCGCAAAATCTACACACTCTTTGGCATTTAGCGGCAAGAAAAACGGTACTGTCTTCGGTAAGTCTTTTATTGTACGACAGCGGAGCATCAAGAATCGTTTCGAGGTTAGCAAAGGAGAGTGTTTTCATATCTTCCACTGTTATAAGTGGGCTTTCTATGTACAGCACAAACAGTCTCGAAGCATTAGCTTCAAGAACATCAAAGATATTAATGGCATCGAAGGAGTACAAGCATAATGACTATCATGCAAATGTTTCCAAACAACTCAGCACTTCAAGCCATCCGAGAGGGTGGCTACGGCTCAGCAGATTTTGATATAGCTACAGCACCTTTAATTTATTTAGATGCTTATGAAAGCTCCAAGTCTATTATCTATCGTACAGATACAGCTCAAGAGTTAGGTGTACATGGTCATAGCTATAAGCCAGTGGCTCCCAAGAAGATGATAGATGTTACCCGTAATATTATCGAGCGTTCAGGTCTTAATGTTGACGGCATCAGAGAGACTATCAGAACTTCTCACAATGGCTCCAGAACCTTTGTACAATATAAGCTACCTGCTCATACTTATAATACTCCAGACGGTGACACTGCATCCCTTGGACTGCTTGCAGTGTCAAGCTTTGATGGGACTTGGCCCTTCATGATTAGTGCAGCAGCTATTCAACAAGCTTGTACAAATCTACAAGTCTTTGTTGGCGGTGAGGTTGCAGTGTTCAGAGCTAAGCATACCCGAAACCTAGACATTGAAGTAGGCTCAAGAGTTATCACCAAGGCTCTAGATGTTTTCGAGAACCAACGTGAACTCTGGTCAGAGTGGAGTGCTCAGCCCATGACAGACAGCATGGCATTCCAAGAGATTGTAGAAGCTTTGAAGATTTCTTCAGCTCAAAAGATTATAAACTCTAGACCACCATCTTCCCCTGAGGCTATCATGGGTGAGATGCCTAGAACTAATCCAGCACTTGAATACATCTATGCTGCTTGGCATAAATACAAGAGACGTTTAGGTGCTAATCGCTGGGCATTTTATAATGCTATGACCGACTGGTCTACTCATGCAACAGCACAACGTCGAGATGCTATAGTTAATATAGCTGCAACACAGAACACTCGACAGGCTGTTGTCCAACATCACTTCTCAAAGGTGGCGTAATGTTAAACAACGAACTAACCCCGCAAGAACAAGAGCTTCTTGTTATAACTATGGAGGAGTGCTGCGAACTAGCGATGGTTTGCAGCAAGCTTCTGAGGTTTGGCAAAGAACAAAAACATTTAGATAACTTACTACAGGAGTCAGCCGATGTTACTGTGATGATTAACCTGCTCTCAGATTATAAACTGGTGAGCCAAATAGAAAAGCTAGGACAGATGTTTAAGAAACAAGACAAGCTTAAAGAATGGAGCAGCCTGTATTGAATCAGAACTTAAAGAATGCTATGGAAGACTTAATGCAGGGACGCTTAACACTGTTACAAGCCATCAGTAAATGGGACGTAACATCTAAAGAACTGCTTAATTATATACAAGAGGAAGCCGAAAAGAATGAAGACACTGGAAGAAAAGATAGTACAATGGCACCATGACCGCAATTTGTTTGATGGCTCAACAGACCATCAACAATTTGAAAAACTTCTCGAAGAGGTTGAAGAGCTTCGGGTTAACATTCAGAATGACCAGTTAGTTATTGATGACATCGGAGATATTATTGTAGTGTTAATTAACATAGCTCATCGAAGCAAGCTAACACTAGAGCAGTGCATGGAACACGCTTACAATGATATTAAAGATAGGAAAGGCAGGATGGTTGACGGCTTGTTTGTTAAAGAGTCTGTTGACGAGAGGGCAGGACAATGACTACAGCGGCAGTTGTCTTAGGACTTGCACTGGTTGGCGCTCCGATATGGTTGATTGGCGCTGCATCTGTTGTGTGCTTCTTTGCGGAAATGTTTCATCCATATAAATAAATTGAAATAAAACTTTACAAACGTAGTAACTTGTGGTACAATGCCACTTCATTTTTAACACCAACGATAGGAAATATAAACATGGCTATATTATCAGGAACAGCATACTGGGCAAGCGTAACTACCCCGAACACTACTTACGAACCAGTATACACAGTAAACTTAGTAGTAGATGAAGACACTGCACAAAGCTTTCGGTCTAAAGGTTTTGCAGTCAAGGACATGGACGAAGGCCCAGCGCTGGTAATCAAGCGTAAAGTTAATGGCCCAAATGGAATGGTACGCCAAGCCCCCAAGCTTGTTGATGCCAGCAAGAACCCCATTGATGAGCGTGTAGGTAATGGCTCTTCAGTTAAGGTGCAGTACAAAGAGTGGGAATCTGTATGGAAAGGTAAGACCTTCAAAGGCTTAGACTTCCAAGCTATGCAGGTTCTAGATTTGGTATCTGTCGGAACAGCAGACGGCGGAGAATTTGAAGTAGAAGATGAAATGGAGGAAGCAATTTAATGGGTACATATAAAGTAGGCGACACCGTATACGATGTATCTTTGCTAGACTCAGAAGCCCAAGGATTGTTTGGGCTTTTGAAGGACGCAATGGTTAAGGTACAAGTATCTAACAACGATGTACAGTTATATCAAGCAGCAGCTCAGCAGATTAAAGCTTTGTTTGAAGATAGGCTCACGGATGAAGCCATCACCGAAGATGCAGAGGACGCTGAAATTGTAGTTGAAGACTAACCTAAAGGTGAACACATGCCGTTTGTTAAATTTCACCTGCCGTGTCACGACTGTGGCGGCAGTGACCCAGTAAGTCAGAACGATGACGGGTCAGCGTATTGCTTCAGTTGCAATACTTATTTTAAAGACTACGGCACATCGGAAGTGCAACCACAAGATACTGTAACGGACTTTACAAAGTATCAAGCCAACGGAACCGGCAGTGGTTCCAGCTACAACTCCTTGACCGACAGGGGTATTAGTATTGAGACAGCCAAAAAGTATGGCGTTAAATCTACTACCCTTAACGGCAAGGTTACTAGCCACCACTACCCTTACTTCCATAAGGGCGAAGAGGTAGCTACAAAAATTAGAAAGCTCAACAAGCAGTTTGCTTGGACGGGTAACTCTAAAGAAACGGGGCTGTTCGGAGAGCAGTTGTTTAAAGCAGGCGGTAAGTTTATTACAGTGGTAGAAGGAGAGTGTGATGCGATGGCAGCATACGAACTACTTGGAAGTAAGTGGCCTGTAGTATCTATAAAATCAGGAGCACAAGGAGGTGCTCGTGACGTTAAGAATAGTCTAGAGTTTCTAGAATCTTTTGATACAGTAGTGTTATGTTTCGATAGCGACACGGTGGGTAAGGACGGAGCTAAGGCAATTGCCAAGCTTCTCACCCCCAACAAGGCTAAGTTAATGACACTGCCCGAGGGGTTCAAAGACCCTAATGATATGCTCAAGGAACACAAGCATTCTATGTTTGTTAATTGTTTCTGGGATGCAAAAGTCTACACCCCTTCAGGGATTATGAACCTGTCCAGCCAGCTAGACGAGTACAAGCGTTTACGTACAGAAAAGCTTCCGTCAATCCCATATCCTTGGGGTGGCTTAAACAAGAAGCTAGAAGGCATGAGAGCAGGTGAGCTAGTAACTCTTACTGGCGGCACTGGTCTTGGTAAGTCTTCTGTTACTAGAGAACTAGAGCACTGGCTTATCAACCACACCAAAGATAACGTAGGCATTGTAGCTCTTGAAGAGAACTGGAGCCGCACTGCTGAGGGTATCATGGCTGTTGAAGCTAACGCCAAGCTACACCTAGACAGCGTTAAGAATCAGATGGGTGATGACAGGCTTGAACAATACTACCGCAAGGTATTTATGGGAGAGAACGAGGGGCGTGTTTGGATTCATGCTCACCTCGGAGTAAACAATCTAGAAGATATATTCAGCAAGCTACGCTACCTGATTGTTGGATTAGATTGTAAGTGGGTTGTGGTTGACCACCTTCATATGCTGGTGCTTCAAGCCTTGGAGGGCGATGAGCGTAAAGCTATTGACGGTATCATGCACCGACTACGTTCCCTTGTAGAAGAGACGGGTGCCGGTATGATACTAGTGTCCCACCTTCGTAGAGTTGAAGGCAACCGTGGACATGAGAACGGTATCGAGACAGGGCTGTCACACCTTCGAGGCTCTCAGAGTATCGCTCAGTTATCAGACTGTGTTATATCTCTAGAGCGCAACCAGCAATCAGAGGATGAGATTGAGGCATCAACCACCAAGGTGCGAGTGCTTAAATCTAGATACACTGGAGATGTTGGCGTAGCTTGTAGTCTTCTATACGATGCCGACACTGGCAGGCTACGAGAGATTAATGATGGTGATAACTATGATGCCTTTGACGGAGACGAGCTATGAGTAACTTAGTGTTTGACATTGAGGCAGACGGACTTGACCCCACTAAAATCTTTTGTATTGTTGCTCAAGATGTAGACACAATGGATGTGTTTACATTTGACAACACCCAACTCGAAGAGGGCTACGGTCTACTTCGGGCCGCAGACAAACTAATTGGGCATAACATTATTGGCTATGACCTTCCGGCAATTAAAAGTATTACCGGACTTGACCTAAGCAACAAGAAGATTGTAGACACACTTGTACTTTCTAGATTATTTAAACCAACCCGTGAGGGTGGTCATGGTCTAGAGTCTTGGGGTTATCGTCTCAAGTTTAGCAAGGGTGACTACGGTGACAACCAAGATGCTTGGGATGCTTACTGCCCTGAGATGTTAGAGTATTGTAAGCGTGATGTAGAGCTGAACACTAAAGTATATCAGCAGTTGCGTGTCGAGAGCCGAGGCTTCACACCTACCGCAGTAAAGCTTGAGCATTCAGTTGCTAAGATTATAGATGAGCAACGCCGCAATGGTTTTGAGTTGGATATGCGTAAGGCTATGCTGCTTGTTGCAATGTTCCAAGAGAAGCTTGACGCTACAGAATCTGAAGTGCATGAAACATTTAAGCCTAAGATTATCGTAGATATTCTCAAGCCTAAGTATACTAAAAGCGGTAAGCTTGCCAAGGTTTCCGAAGGCCCAGAGGGTAAGGGTGTTAGACTTACTGATGACGAGTATGACATCATGCTTCAAACCAACAAGCCTCTCAAGCGTGAGACACACATAGACTTTAATCTAGGTTCCCGTAAGCAGATAGGTGAGTATCTTATTGATGCTGGTTGGACACCTAAGAACTTTACACCTACCGGACAGCCCATTGTTGATGAGGGCACATTGTCTAAGGTTAAAGATATACCCGAAGCTGCTTTGATTGCTAAGTATCTAATGCTTCAGAAGCGCTTGGCTCAGGTAAATAGCTGGATAAAAGCAGTTGAGCCTGACAACAGGGTGCGTGGTTATGTTAATCCTAACGGTGCTGTGACAGGCCGCATGACACACAGTCATCCTAACATGGCACAGATACCTAGCAGCAACTCACCCTACGGCAAAGAGTGTAGGTCTTGTTGGACTGTAAAGTCTGGTAACAAGCTGGTAGGTATTGATGCTTCAGGCTTAGAGCTTAGGATGCTTGCACACTATATGAACGACAAGGAGTATACAAATGAAATCCTCAACGGTGATATTCACAGCGCTAACCAAAGACTTGCAGGACTTGAATCAAGAAATCAGGCGAAGACTTTCATCTATGCCTTCCTCTACGGAGCAGGAAATGCAAAGCTTGGGTCAGTGGCTAAAGCAGGTCAAGCAAGAGGTAAACAACTGCGAGAACAGTTTCTTAATAGTGTCCCATCACTTAAATCTCTTGTCCAACGAGTACAGCGAGACAGTAAAAAAGGATTCCTCAAGGGGCTAGACGGACGTAAGCTTTCTATACGCTCTGAACATGCAGCACTCAACACGCTGTTACAATCAGCAGGTGCTATAGTTATGAAGGAAGCGCTGGTTGTACTGGAGAAAAAGATACGACACTTAGACGCTAAGTTTGTAGCCAACGTCCATGACGAGTGGCAGATTGAATGCAGCGAACAAGATGCAGAAGCCGTAGGTCAAGCAGGTATTGATGCTATTGTCGAAGCAGGTAAGAACTTAAACTTAAACTGTCCCTTAGATGGGGACTTCAACATCGGAGATGGATGGCATGAAACCCACTAAAGCAGACAGAAAGAAGTTCGACCTTGACCTAGCATACGGAGAAGTACGTGAAGATAAGATTGCTGCTATGCTTACAGGAAAGAAGATAGAAGTTAAATCAGAGCGTGACCTGTGGCAGAAGACAGGGAACATATGTATTGAGTATAAGTCATACGGTAAGCCGTCAGGTATTGACGCAACTGAATCTGACTACTGGTTCCATAACTTATGTATCGGTGATGATGAATACTGTACACTTGTGTTTAACACTGCTACACTCAAGAAGATTGTCAAGCGCCTAGATAGTTTTAAAACTGTGTCGGGTGGTGACAACAGGGCAAGCCAGATGTACCTGTTAAACCTTCAGAAGCTCTTCTCTTCTGATGTAATCAAAGCATTCAAGGAGTTAGAAGATGAACCAGAAGCCGCTTAATACTATAGTCCCTGACATCTACGGGCTGCTTGAAAACCTTTCAAACGGAGAGCCTCTTCCAATAACGGAGGAGGCGCTTGATGAAACGATGGCATCTATGAAAGAAGCTATCCTTCATTGGGCAACACCAAGACCCAGAGACACTGACTTCACTGTCCGAATGTCTAACGTAGGTAAGCCATCTCGCCAGATGTGGTTTGAAAAGCGTGACCCCAATGGCCGTGGAAGTGTTGATGGCGCAACGCAGATTAAGTTTCTATACGGTCATGTGCTTGAAGAGATTGTACTTATGCTTGTACGAATGGCACAGCACAACGTCACCGACGAGCAGAAAGAAGTTACAGTCAACGGTATTGTAGGACACATGGACTGTAAGATTAACGGTCAGGTAGTAGACGTTAAGTCTGCATCCAAGTTTGCTTTCAATAAGTTTGTCAAAGGAACACTGGCCGATGATGACCCCTTCGGTTACTTAGGACAACTTGCCGGTTACGAGAAAGCAGAGGGCACAGACAAGGGTGGATTTCTTGTTATCAACAAAGAGAGTGGTGAGCTTTGTATGTATGTGCCGGATGATTTAGATAAGCCGAACATAGATACTAAAATAAATACGCTGCTAGACGAATTAAAACTTGACACGCCACCAGAACTATGCTATACTCCCACACCTGATGGCAAGAAAGGAAACATGCAATTGCCTAAAGGTTGTACGTGGTGTAAGTATAAGTATGAATGCCACAAGGATGCCAACGATGGAGCTGGCCTCAGAACTTTCAAATACTCTACTGGCTATAAATATCTAACACATGTAGAGGCAGAACCAAAGGTGGATGAGATACTATGAATCGCAAGAAGTCTAAGCGTATAAGGAAGCATGCAGAAACTTTGCAGATTGAATGGCTTAAAAGTCTCCTCAATGACGAGGAGGCTTCTAAGATTACTAAAGATAACTTCAAAGACATGCTGCCCAAACAAACACACTTGTGGGCACAAGGCACAATACACACTAGTTTTTACACACTGAAGTGGCTGAGCAATAAAATAAAACAACTAATAAAAATCTTTCCCGACAAGGATGTTGAGGACGTAACTCCCCAAGACATTGCATGGAAGATGGAGCAGCGATGAAAAAAATACGCAAAGGATATAGGAAACCAAGGGTGAAGCGCCCAGTTGAAAAGGACTTAGTTAAAGGCTATGACTCAAACTGGGAATATGAGCTACACTCTGGCATCCTAGATGCTTGGGAGTTTCATGCCGACAAAGTTGAGTACACAGTTGCTCACAAGTACGAGCCAGACTTTGTTAAAGAAATAGAAGGTAAGAAGATACTGCTTGAAGCAAAGGGCCGGTTCTGGGACAGCGCAGAATACTCTAAGTATATCTGGATAGCAAAAGTTCTACCGACTGACGTTGAACTGGTGTTTTTGTTTGCTAACCCTAACGCTCCAATGCCTGCTTCCAAGGTACGCAAAGATGGAACAAGACGGTCACATGGTGAGTGGGCCTCTGCAAATAACTTTAAATGGTTTAGTGAAGATAGTATACCTGATAACTGGATTAACACGAAGAAGAAAGAGGACTTTAAAGATGAGCATTAATGACGCTACTCCCCAAGACTGGGACAGGGTGAGGCAAACCGGACAACCTACATTCGAGGAATATATGAAACGACTAAAGTCTAATTATGTTTATGACAGCACCGAAAACTACGGCAATGAAGTTACTAATGATGCAGGAGATTTTGCAGATTGTTGGACTGAGACTGCGGTAGATGTGTGGATGAAGGCAGCTCACGATGAAGATGTAGACCTCTGGGAAGACGAGGAAGAAGACATGGTAGGCGCTCCTAAGCATTACAACTCAGGCAACATAGAGTGTATTGATGCAATAGAGGAATCCATGTCCAGTCATGCATTCAAAGGCTACCTCAAGGGCAACTGCATGAAGTATTTGTGGCGCTATGACTACAAAGGCAAGCAGGTAGAAGACCTACAGAAAGCAGGTTGGTACTTGCAGAAGCTAACAAAAATGGTTTCCGAGGAGAACAGCTAATGGATAGACAACCAGTGTTTGAGTTTATACACTATCCAGAGTTCGGAGAAGCAGAGAGAGTATGTCCAGCAGTCAAGATAGTCTATACGATATATAGTGACGGGCAAACAGTACATGACATGAGAGAGCAGTTCAATTACTTTTTAAAAGCATGCTCCTACCACATACCACTAGATGAGGAAGAATAAAAGAATACCACTGAAGGGTGGCGCAGAGTGGGATGCTCTTACTAACGCTAAAAAACTTTATTGCTATTTAAAAAAGTCTGGAGTTGCTAAGAGCATTAAGCGGGGTTACAACAAACGATTTAGGCAAGAGGGTAAACGTGAAACAAAAGACATTAACTAAGTGGTGGCGGATATGGGCAAAAAGTCTAGGCGAAAAGGTTGGCGAGACAGATAAGCAAGCTAATACTGTTGCTGGTATTAGGACTGTTTGGTGGCTTACTCATATGGTTACATGCATCTTTATTATTGCAGGCAACGTAAAGGCACTGGGTCTTTTATAATGGATAGAAAAGAAGAAAGGCGGGATAGGTTTGACCGCAAGAAGAAGTTTAAAAAATTAACAAGGTCTTCTAAAGCTAAGACCGAACGCAAAAAAAATAAAAGGAAAGACAATGACAGTACAATTTATGGACATGCTGTGGAGCATTAACATGAGGTTAGGTGTGGGTCTTGACGTTGAGTCGTGTAGCAGTAGACCTGTTTGGGTTACTAGCATGGACGAAAAGATTGAAGCAGGAGAGTTTGATGGATTAGTTTTTTCTATACCTTTTTTTGTTATAACTATTGGCAACGTGTGGAAGATGGAAAATGATTGATATTATTACAGGGATACTTTATTTTATATTAATAGTGCTCAGTAGCGTAGTTATTTTTGCAGCCATACACAACATTTACACAGGGGATAAAGATTAATGGACAAGTACCAGCAGTTTATACACAAAAGCAGATACGCACGATGGTTGAGCGCTGAAGGCCGTAGAGAAACGTGGGAAGAAACAGTACAGCGTTACGTAGATTTCTGGGTCAACCGTAAACAGATAGATAAGAAAACAGCAGACCGCCTGTACGATGGCATTGTAACACAGAAAGTTATGCCGTCTATGCGTTGTATGATGACAGCGGGTGAAGCTCTAGATAAAGATAATGTGGCTGGATTTAATTGTAGTTACTTGGCTATTGATTCACCACGAAGCTTTGATGAATTGATGTATGTTTTGATGTGTGGTACTGGTGTAGGCTTTAGTGTTGAACGAGCTTTTATCAACAAGCTCCCAATAATTGCTGAGACATTCCACCCAACTGACACAACGATTGTTGTTGCCGACAGTAAGATAGGGTGGGCTTCTGCGTTTCGTGAGTTGATTGCAATGCTATATGCCGGTAAGATTCCTAAGTGGGACATGAGCAAAGTACGTCCCGCTGGTGCTAGACTTAAAACCTTTGGTGGCCGTGCTTCAGGCTCAGCGCCTCTTGAAGATTTGTTTCGCTTCTGTGTTGAAGTTTTTCAAAAAGCAGGTGGCCGCAAATTAACCTCTATTGAGTGTCACGATGTAGTGTGTAAGGTAGCTGACATTGTAGTTGTAGGTGGTGTACGCCGTTCAGCACTTATCAGCCTGTCAAATCTTTCTGACAATCGTATGGCTAAAGCTAAGACTGGCGCATGGTGGGAAGTAGACGGACATCGTAGACTGGCTAACAACAGCGTAGCATACACCGAGAAGCCAGACTTTGAGGCATTCATCAATGAGATGAAGACACTCTACGAAAGCAGGGCAGGTGAGCGAGGATTGTTTAGCCGTGTAGCTGCACAAAATATTGCAGCTCGTAATGGACGTAGAGATTCTGAGCAAGACTTTGGCACTAACCCGTGCTCTGAGATTATCCTACGCTCTAACCAGTTCTGTAATCTATCTGAGGTTGTTGTGCGTGAAGACGACACAGCAGAAACACTTAAAGAAAAAGTAGAACTAGCTGCTATCATTGGCACACTACAGGCAACGCTTACAGACTTCCGATACCTGAGAAACATTTGGCAGAAGAACACAGCAGAAGAAGCGCTGCTTGGTTTAAGCATGACAGGAATTATGGACAATGAGTTACTATCGGGTAAAGGAAGTGCAGAAGAGCTTGCATCAACACTGGAAGGTCTTCGTGACCACGCTATTAAGGTCAACGAGAAATGGGCTAAGAAGCTTGGTATTGAACAGTCTGCGGCTATTACGTGCGTTAAGCCTAGCGGCACTGTATCTCAGCTTGTTGATAGTGCTAGTGGCATCCATCCTCGCTTCTCTAAGCATTACATTCGCAGAGTACGTAGCGACAAGAAAGACCCGCTTGCAATCTTTATGGAAGCAGCCGGATTCCCAGTAGAACAAGACGTTATGTCAGAGTCTTCAGTGGTCTACAGCTTTCCGGTCAAGGCTCCCGAAGCTAGTGTGGTTGTAAAAGAAGTAGGGGCTATGCAACAGTTAGCTCTTTGGAAGGCTTATCAAAATTACTGGTGCGAACATAAGCCAAGTATCACTGTGTACTACACTGATGACGAGTACCTTCAGGTAGCTCAGTGGATATGGGATAACTTTGATATATGTTCTGGTATTAGTTTGTTGCCAGTTAGTGACCATGTATATCAGCAAGCTCCATATGAGGACATTAGTGCAGAGAAGTATGAAGAGTTGGTATCTGCTATGCCTAAAGATGTTAATTGGAATGACTTGATTTACTTTGAACAAGAAGACAATACCACAGGCTCACAGGAATTAGCGTGTGTCGGTGGAGCTTGTGAGATAGTATAAGGAGATATACATGAAAGCAAAGGAAGCTAATATACTATCGTTTAAAATCATTGTCAATCATTCGGGGGCCATCCTAACTGAGATGGGTGGTCTCCCCGAAGACCGACTACATGAAGTGTTTAAGGGTGATGAGCTGATGCTCGTGCGTAAGATTATCCGTGACGCTAAACCCAAGCTAGAGAAGATGCACGACTACCTTGAGCGTGAGCTAACAGCCTTCTCTACCACTTAGATTTATTAGCCCAATATGCCGCAGACATTTTGCCCTTGGCAATGTTCTTAGCGTGGCGGGCTTTAAAACTTGCACGTTTCTTCTTCATTTTGTCTGACTCACCGGCTTTGGGCTTACCTGCTGTACTGGCTCCTTGCTCCCCGTATCGGATTGTTTTAATTTTATCGCCTTCTTTTGCCACAACAATATGGCTCTTCTTCGGGTGGCTTGGTGTACGCTTCGGTTTATTATATCCGCTTACTCCTGCTCTGGCTAAACGTGGGTCTTTTTTCTTGCTCATTTTCTATAGCTCCGTGTTTTCTTTGCAATCTTTTTGGGCTGAGCGCTATGCTGCTTACCTTTCTTAGTGTCAGCCCGCTTCTTCTTTGTGGTTGCCGCATACTCCTTAGAGCTTAAAGCCTGCCTAGCCTTCTTAGGCAGATAGCGCTCCCCAGTTGCTTTCTTTCCTTGGGTACTAGGCTTACCTGACTTAGTACCCCACTCTTCTTTAGTCCATTTCTTTAAAGACTTCTGTGATTTTTTAAGCGCCATTACTTGTAACCTCCTCCTTTTGCTTTATACTCCTTTGCAAGCATTTGGGCTTTACGCGCTGACCATTGACCTGCCTTACCGCCTTTAGTGCTTGCTTTAATTTTGTTAAACAAGTTCTTACGCATAGTAGGCTTAGTATAGTTACCTGCTTTGTTTACTGTTGATTTCTTTTTAGCTGCTGGCATAAGAGTTACCTTTTAGAGTAGTTCTTGTTATCCATGTCTTGTATATTTTTGTATGATACAAGACCTCCTTTAGATTTTCGGCCTCTTAAAATATTCTTTTGTTCGGCATCTCTATGTATTGAACCTTTTATAGTTGAGTCTCCTTTTTTATTTGGGCCTACTTTATTTGAAGTTCCTTTTGCTGGGCCTTTAATAGAGTTTTTAAAGTGTTGGGGTATTGATTTACCTGTGATAACCTTTGAAGCTAAGTTCGCAATTCCAACCGGAGTTGGTTTTAAAGCTGTAGTTATTGCTCCAACTACAGGACTATTTGCAAGCTGTGAAATATTTTTAAATTTAGACATTTTATTTTTCCCTCGAAACTTTTTGAATTTTTTCTACAGAGCGCATAGCCCCTAAGCCTAACATCCCCATTAACACAGGCATCATTTCACCAGTCGGTATTAGAGGAACGACAACTCCTGATTCCAGAAGCTCTAAAATCATATTAGTAATTGGAATAGTTATGAAGTTTCCGGCCATTCCAAATACGCAAACCCACCCGACTGCTGGTCGCCAGCCCGCAACAAACAAACTCTTATGTGCTGCCTCAGCTTTGTTTACTTCAATCTGGCCCTTGGCAAGTTCTTGTGCGTGTTTTTCTGCCATAGTGCTAAGCTCAAACGCAATAGCATTCTTCTTATCTTTATCTTCTATGAACTTATCTAACAGTCCAGTAACCGGCCCAATCAATGAAGTTAATATAGTCATCTCAGTTCCTCAGTAACACCACATCACAGGAGCTTTGTCAGCTCCACAAATCCTGCTATCCACATGGATGAAAGTACGAGCGACTCCAATACCATTAAATCCCATCTTAATAGCTTCTTCCACAATCTTGTATCTTTGATAACCATTTGCCGCTTTAATGTCGGCTGCAATACCTTGGGCATGTTTTCCTGCTTTCTCCTTACGTTTTTCAATGGAGTGGTTGGGACTTCTGTAACCACTTGTTATAATAAACGGAAAGCCACACGCTTCCCGCAGTTCGTCAAGCTTGTGTATAAAGTCCCTTGACATTTCGTTTTCGCCAGTTTCTTGGCAATTAAAGTCTTCTAGTTTAAAGTATTTAAATTCGCTCATAGTCCTAAGTCCTTCAATGTGCCAACAAATATCTTGCTCTTAAATTCATTACCCTTGTAGTTGCTTATCCAGTCTCTAAGCTTTGCATACTCATCAGGAAGAACAGAGTTTATTTGTCTTTCTAGTTTGCTAAAGTCGTATGTGTCTGTAACGTAAACCTTGTCACCTTCTACAGTTACGCCTCCTCCACCTACAGAAAATGCTGCTTCTTCTGTGGGTGTGATGTCACCAGACTTCATGCGACCTTCTAAGTTGTCACGCTTTCTTTGCGCTGCGCTACCTACCTGTGCCCTAACATTAGATTCTTTTAAGTTATAGTCACCATAGTCAATAGTGCTTTTGTTTTTCTTCAAAGCATTAGCAGCAGCGAAGCCTAGCGCCTCAACAACTTGTGGGTTGTAATCATCTTCTGTTTTATCACCAGCAAGCGGGTTAAAAAACGCAATAAGGTTTTTAGCTACTTGAGATTGCGAAGCATTATAAAAACCTTTCAGCGTATCTACAAGACTTTCTTGGTCTTCCATTTGCTTTTCAGATTCTATCTCAATATCTCTAGGCTTAAACTCTATTGCTGGTAGTTTTATTTCTTTAGGTTCTTCTGTAGTACCCGCAGTGTTTTCTGCTGTACGACCTTTAGAACTAAAGTCTACGTCTGGCATCTTAACATCTGACAGGTCAGGTGCATCAGGTGTGTTAGCTTCGCGTACCTGCTCCATAGTCATGTCGCCCATAACGGATGTAGTCTTAGGCTCTGCCGTGGTTCCTGCTGTGTTCTCTGCTGTACGACCTCTAGAACTAAAGTCGGAACCCACTAGTTTTTTAAGGGCTGAAAGTGTCCGACCTGTAGCACCGCTAACAGACTCTTTAACGTCATCAAATGTTTCTGATACTGTACTTTGTACATCTTTAGAAACATCTGACAGTGTATCTAGAGTAGATTCCCCAGCTTCTGACATGACACGAGCTTTCTCTACTACAACGTCTTTTATGTTAGTAGCTTTTTCAGGTAACCCTGCAAGAATACTTTCTTTAGCTTCTTCAATTTCTTGAATAGGTTCTACTTCTTTAACTTCTGCTGCTTGAGCTGTAAACATATCAGGAGCTTTGTCGCTAAGCTTTAACTCTTGACCCTCAAAAATAACGTCAATATTTTCAATTTCATTTAATCTAGCTATTTCTTCTAGTGCAACTCCTTGGTCAATAGCAATTTGACTCAGTGTATCTCCACCCTTAACAATGTAGCCGCCCTTAGCAGCGCCGTGTCTAGAGTCTTTAGGGTCAAATGCACGAGCAGTAACAGACTTAAACTGTTCTGGTTTAAAAAGAATATACGAATAAGGGCTTTCGCCTACAAAACCTTGTTCTACTTCGTTGTTGTACTTAATAGAATCAAATCCTAAGTCTTCAAGAAGATTTCTAAACTCCGCATTTATTTGATTTCTTTTTAATTCTTGACGATAAAAACCAACAATATCTGTGGCCTCTCCTACTGGAGGGTCTAAGAATAAACCTTCAAATTCTTCAGAGCGTTGTGTCAATTCAGCAAGTTTAGACTGTTGTTTCTTGTTTAGCTTTAAACCTCTACGTGTAATCTCAGGCTCAAAGTATTCATCCCAACCACCGCCGGGAGTAAGGATTCTTTCAGCTTCCCAACCCGGAAGGTCTGTTTCAATAAGCAAAGGATTCCTGACATCAATGTAACCTGCGTTCATTGTAATGGGTTTTATTTTAAGAAGCTCTTCTCGCTCTACCGCTTCACCACCAAAGTATCCATACTCGTCAAGAGGCATGTCGTCTTCAATGCGAGTAGTGCTGCTTAATACTGCTTCTTCTTCTTTTAGTAAGTCTGGGTTACCAAACATTTCACCAGAGCGTTCACGAGTCAAGGATTTTGCATCTGATTCTAACTTAAACTCTTGCTTAGCTTTAGTGTTAGGAAGTCCACGTATAGCAATAGTTGTTGCTGCACCTTCAGTACCTACATGAACACCTACTTCTCTAGCAAAAGAAAATGCAAGAAAAGACTGAGCTTCTTGAAAGCTTGTTTCTGTACGAAAAAGTATAGACTGTTCTGTCGATTTTTCACGATATTTTTTACTGGCCGCTAGTCTTTCGTTTGCACTTAAAAGTTCAGGGTACTTATCATCAACAGTATTTTTTATTTTAGGAGCTTTAAAAACAGTAAAATCAATATCGCCTTCTGCTGATAATTTAATAAGTACATTTTCTGCTATTTTATCTCCGCCCATTTCTGACAAAGTGTCCATTCTCATTCTAGCTGAACTTGAAATAAAATCGTGTAGATTATCAAATGAAGGGTCATCAAACTTTTGTTTTTGTGCGGAAGCTACTTCTTCAGGGGTAACATTAATTTTAACTTCATCGTAAGCCTGCTTTAAAGAACGCACCATATCAGGAACCATGTATTCAATAGTTCCTTCAGGGTCTACTTCATTTTTGCTTTGCTGAATAATTCTTAAAGCTTTACGATGCTCTTCGTTATATCCCATAGCTTTTTGAGCATTAGCCCAGTTAGTAATTGCTTCATTTTCGCTTGTACTTTCAATAGCTTTCTTCCATTCAGGAAGCTTTTCAAGCTCTTCAATGCTTTTAATATCTTTTTTAATTTCACTATGAATCATAGCATCTACAAACTCAATATGACTCAAGTCATAAAAATCTAAGGCACCTTCCATTTCTAATTCTTCTAAGCCTTCTGATATTCTTGCAGAAGTTAAACTCAAAGTATCTTCATTAAAATAGTTATCCGTGGCTTTAGATAAATTTTCAGCTACTTCGTCATTAAACTCAGCAGGTTTTTTAGAAGCTATCTTAGGCCCTAGAGTTCCAAGCTTATTGCCCATAAGGTCAGAAGCTGTAGTTGTAACTGCTTTAGCTCCAATTTTAACAAGCCCGCCCACCACGAAACCGGGGGCAGGTACTTCTTTCTCAAACTCTGGGATTAAACCACCAAAAATATCTTCTTGTGCTTTACGTAAGCTTCTACGATAATGAGTAACGTCTTTGTCGCCGATTAGTGTTTTGCCCATATAAGTTCCAGACAAAACAGGAACTTTACCACCCAACGTAGGAATAATTCCTTGCTGGATTAAGTTTAAAGCATCTGAACTTGCTGGGCCAAAAGGCAAAGTAGCGTAGGACAAGGCGCTGCCAGAATACTTAGCAGAAGTCTTAGCACGATTAAAGCTATCAAGCAGCAAACCATTGCCGCCCCAACGAGCTACAGAGTTATAAAGAACTTCATCTAAGTCTTTGCCTCTCTCGCTTTCTCCGTTAGTTCGTAGATAGTTAGTCCATCGAGACATGCCTGTCATAATTAAAGCAGCGGGGACAAGCTTAGCACTATTACGTACAGGGGCTTTAGCTAAAGACTTAGCAGCTCCTTTAAGTACAGTATTTGTAAACGCTGCCGGATAGCTAAGCAGTTGAAATAATACAGCAGTTTTAGGATTAGAGTAAAGCAGCGGCTTTAGTCCTGACATAGCAGTAGGTTGCAAAACTACAGAGTTTGTATAACGTGCAACGCCGCCTAAGACATCTGTTTTATAAAAGTCACTTGTTGTGTCTGCGCCTGCTTTGTGCCAGTCAACTGCTTTTTTGTAATCAATGCCTAGCTCAGCCAACTCACCAGCTCTGACCTGCATGCTCTTATCTAGCTTGCGGTTTCCATGCCCTGCAAGTTTAGCAATATTGTCTGCAATCATATGCTTTCCGCTAGAAAAAGACGTAGCTTGTACAAACTTAGTCCACTGGTCGAGCATGTTTAAACGAAAGAATTTGTTACTAGCATTTTGCAATCTTTCATTTACTAAAGCATCTCCAGATAATCTATCACCTACTTGAGCCATTGCTTGGTCAACATGAATGCTAAACTGTCGCATTTCAGACATAGCTTCTTTTACAGTTAAGCCATGATTAGTAACTAATTTAGTTTCTAGGTCTTTTGTAACTCCTTTAAACGAAAACTCAATAGCTTCGCTTAACCCCTTAGCTGAGTTACGCACACCCGCTTTACCAAGGTTAAGAAATACTTCTGTCAAACTTGAAACAGTTGCTAAGCCAAGCATAGATACTCTGTTTACAAAACTATAAGTATCTACAACATCTTGAGCAGTCTTTCCATACCTGTCTAAGCCTTCGCCTGTAGCAGTACGATAAAGCATTTCAAGTTGTTTTTCTTGTTTTAAGGTAAAGTCTTCGCCTTTTTCTTCTACTTCTTTGCGAATGCGATTTATGTAAAAACCTTTAAACTGGTCAAAGTTGTTTACTCCCAGTACACGGTGCTTAGCAATAGACTTACCAGCCTGAAAAGTATATGCGTGTAAAGAACCTAGAATATCATCGTTTAAAAACTCTTGAAAATCTGCATCATCTCCAAGGTCGTTTAGCTTTCGTTTAGCTGAGAAAAAATAACCACCGCTTCCACCAGTGTCTACTTGATTCTGAACATCCAACATAGAATCTACAGTTCGGCGGGCACCACCTTTTGACATGTTGCCCTTAGACTGAAACAAATCCATCAAGCCTTTTTTGTTTTTTTCAATTGCAGAACGGCTCCACATACGTGGGATGTAGTTATCAACCAACTCATCAATAACTCCAATCTTTTGCAGTTGTACACCCATGTCAGCATACAAAGACTTAACGCCTGCGGCTGCTGAGTTAATAGCTTTGTTTGTAGTAGCGTCAAAGTTTTTATGCTTTAAAGGTTTAGAGCTACGGACAGACAACATGAGGGCTGCGTTCATTTCTTCAGCTAAAGTACCCTTAGCGGAGTTCATAGAAATATCTTCAACAATGGCTCGGAAGCGGTCATTGAACTTTCCTGTTACTTCTCGCTGTACTTCAGACAAGTCTTTTTCTACAACTTTATCTTGAACTTTAAATTTAATTCCAAACTCATAGCTTAATTTCTTTTGCAATTGCGCTGCTGTACCAGAAAGATTAGTAATAGGCGATAATACACCTGCGGCTTTTCCAAAGAAGTTTCCGCTTAAATCAGATGCAATAGTATGCAAGCCCTGCTTAACTCTATTAGTTACACCTTCTGTTGTTTCTTCGGCATCCGCAGCAGCACGAATAATGCGGAGTATTTCTTCGCGTGTTTTTTCACCGCCACCCAAATCATCTGCAAACTTTTTAGCCGCAGCATTTAAAGAATCACTACCTTCTACAACTTTAGCTGTTGCACCTTCAGGCCCTGAAAGTCTTAAAGCTTCGTCTATAAGCGAACCTCCAGAAGAAGGAATAAACTCTCCGTCTAAAGCTTCATCATACAGAGAAGCCCCTACTTCAACAGAAGGCTCTTTGCGAGGTTCTGTAGCTTCTCTAAAATATTTGTTACCTATTTTAGAACCTACAGAATATAAACCCATGCCCGCTAAAGCGCCTACAGTTGCTCCTGCGGCGGTTTCTGTAACACTGTACTCATCCTTCTGGCCTACAGCTAAGTCAAGCTCTTGAGCTACGTGTACGCCTGCACCGCCATAAATAGAGCCAATGCCTGCGGCAGCTTTATAAGGGTTAGAAGTATTAGCAGCCTTAGTAGCTTTGATGGCATTAGCCAAGACACTTCGTGCGCCCTGCTGTGCTACTTTACGTGCGCCCACACCTGCAACGGCAGAGGCTCCTCCGGTTGCGGGAGCAGCAAAAAGACTTCCAAGAACTCCAATAGTTTCAGGATTAAACAACACATCTGCACCATAGTCGCCTACAGCAGAAGCCCATTCACCAGCACCAGAAAGTTCAGCAGCATTAAACCTGTCTTGCATTAGCCTGTAAGCAGATTTAACATCTTCTGGAGCATCTTTGAGTATAGTGGCTTTGCTTAGTGGAGAACCAATACGAGCTACGTCATCCCGCATAAACTCAGGAATATCTGTTTGTTTTCCTATTGTTGCTTGGTCAATTAAAGCTGAACCCAAACCACGATGCTCTGACAAATAGTCTGTAACTTTGTCAAAAGCTACTTGAACTGAAGCATCTTTTTCAAAATCAGTAACTGAATAATTTTCAGGTACAAAAGATTTATCTGAATTTAATTTTTCAGCTTCTGTTAAATACGCAGATGGGGCATTAATTTCATCAAGGTAAGCACTAAAAAGTTTTGACATTAAATATTATCCTTTAAATTATTCTTCAGTAGAGCCGTATTTATTCATATAGTTAGCATATAGATTATTAAAACGGTTTTGTTCTTTTTCAAGTGCTTTAGATATGTTAACTATTGCTCCTTTGTTATATGTATCTTCTTCAGAAAAATAAGATATTTTTTCATTGCGAACTTTAATTTTTTTATCTAGCTCCATTAATTTTTTATATGCTCTCATTTGCCTACGGGTGTCTGCTGTTATAATACCACGCTCATCAGCAGGTGCTGGAACAGGAAGTGATGCCATGTCAATAACTTCAGACTCTTGTTCATCTTCAACAGCAGTGCTTATTGTGTTTGGTTTTCTATTAAAAAGATTATTATATTCACGAATTAAATTTTCTTCAGTCCCTTCAATTCCTTTATTTATAACAGACTTAATAGTTTTATGTACGTTTCCAAACAACGGGCCTGTTTTACCCTCAAAATAGTTGTTAGCTTCTAACTTAGCGTCTAGAACTGAACGACCTTCAGACGTTTCAGTACGATAAGCTTGGTAAAGATTCATTAAATTTTCACTGCCACCTAGCTGACCTATGCCGTCACTATTGTTTATTTTTTTATTGTTAATTGCACTTTCAATAGCAAACATAGTATGATAAGGATTTCCAAGTCCTGCATCAAATAAAACTCGATGATGGTTTCCCTCAATATACGCGTCAGCTACCATCTCTCCAGCAATTATAGAGGCTTCTGAGCTTGTTGCCCAGCCTTCATTTTTTGCACGATAAATAATTGCACCGGCTTTTGAACTAACCGTTTCATTTAGAGACAACATCATTTCTTGGCCTGTTTTAGATGTGTCCCGTTTCCTTGCTTCTCGAACAATTTCTTCAAAAGCTTCAGTAAGCTCTCCACTTTTGTCGCCTTCAATTCCCATTAAAGCTTTTTTACCTGCATCTAAATATGTTTTATTTGTAGATGTAGCAATTTGAGAAGATAGAAGACTAAACCCCTTTCTTTGTGTCGATGTTTCTGAAGTATCAAAATTAAATTTGCCGCTTGCATCAGCTGAAATCATTGTAAGACTTTCTACTCTTCCCTTTTCATCATATGTAGTCATCGGTATTACAGCAACTTCTCCACCAAAATCAGTTTTTTGCATTGTTGGAGTTCCGAATGTGGGGCCTTTCCTTCCTAAATCTACGCCTTTCAATAAATCTTGCTCAGCAATAAATGCAGAAAGCGCTGAGTCACCTGTGCCTTCGTAAGCCGATTTGTATTGAGTTAGTTTATCTGAAGTTTCTAAAAGTTTTGAGGTAGAGTTATGTACGTCTGCTTTAAGAACTCCCGTACCTTTACCGACCCAATTAGCTATGCCGCCAACAATACCAGTACCTCTACTTCTTTTAATAGAATTAACATAAGCATCTTCTTCGCCACCTCCGGCAGATAAAAAGTCTTGAGTTAATTTTAAACCTTCTTGATGCTCTTTATATAGCTGTTGACTCCATTTTTTAGATAGTTGATTTTTAAATAAATCATATTCATTTTGATTATACGTTCCATCAGCATAAGTAGCTTTTAAATAACTATCAACCTGTGGAGCTGCTTGAGTTTCCCAGTAAGCAGTTTCACCACCAAGAAAAGCCTTAGCAGTTTTATCAGCAGTGGTATACCTAGTGCTTTCATTAAGAGCAGTTGTAGTTCTTAATTTGTTAGCTAAGTTTTCTTCGTTATTTAAAAAATTATTTTGACGTTGAGTAAAAATATCTGAAACAACCTCTGTACCTATTTTTACAGCCGCTGCTTTCCAAAGATTTCTTTTTTGTTCTTTTTTTGCTTGGCTTCTAAGCTTATCGTTTCTTTGACGAATATCCGCTAAAAGGCTTTCACCGTATGCAATTGAATCTTGTGCCATGTTTACTGTCCTTCAGGTTGTGCCATTAGGCTAGGTTGTTCTGGAGCTTCGCTTACTTCTTCTGTTACTTCTTCTTCTTTAACTGTAGGCTCAAGAAGACTAGGAAGATTTTTCATTTCTGTAGCCATATCTTCAGTAATAAAACCTTGTGGAATCATGGAGTTTCTAAGTTCTTCTAATTTGCCTTTTTCCATTTCAACACCGAAGATGTCGCCTTCTTCTTCATCGTTGTCAATCTTAATGTCTAGGTCTAAACGCTCAGCAAGTGCAATAAGCATATAAGCTAAAGGCTCAGCAAGCATCATCATTAGGTCAGGATTAAACTTACCTTGTTGAAACTGGTCAAATAACAGAACTTGTACAATGCTCATTATTGGAACACCCTTAGATATTCCAGTCATCAAAGCTACATAAGTTTCATCTTCAGTTACAAAGTCCCACATATACATAGTAGCTTCGTGGACGTTAGTAAACTCTGGAGGTCTTTCATACGGAGCAGGGTTTTCCGGGTCTGTAGTAAGAGACTGGCCCGGAATAGGTCTGTTCATTTTAGACACTTCTTGCATATATACTTCTTCTTCCATTATGCTGTACCTCCAATTCCTCTAGCCATCGTCTGTGTATAGAAATTAGCTCCAGCTCCAAAGGGTGCCAAGTTATAAAAATCAGTACCCGCAAGCTGAACTTGCATGGCTCTGTCGTTAATTTCTGGAGAGCCGTAAGTTCCTGCTGGGGCTGTATCAAACTGAGCAACAGCTCCATAGTATACATTAGCAGCTTCAGGCTTAGCTTCTAAACCTACGTTTTGATAGAGTCGTTGTTTGCCTAGCCCTACTATTTCGTCTGGTATTTTAGCTACTTGCTCGCCAAGGTAGTCTTTACCTTCTTCAAATACGGCTTCACCTAAAGGTCTGTCGTCAAGAAACTCTTTATATTTTGTTGAAGCATAGTCTGTAGCTCTGCTTAAAATGCTATCGCTTTTAACAGGGCTTACTCGTTGGTCTGCTGGCGTTTGTTTAATAGTTCCGTCAACAGCGTAGTCTTCATACTCTAATATATCTTCAGGCTTAGCACCAGCAGTTAAATCATCTAAAGGCTTAAAGCGCTCATCTATTGAATCAGGGAACTTAGACGCTTGTTCTTGCAGTGCCTTGGTTTTGCTCTCAACAAAATCAGATTTAGTTACTTTAGCCGCAGCCTTCTTAGCATCTAAAGCAGCCTGTTGAGACGCAGTAGGCATTCTGCCGTTAATAGCGTTTTCAAAATTAGTCATAATAGATTTAGAGTTTTGTAATACAGACTCTTGAGTAGCGTTCCAAGCAGACTCAAAACTTTTATCTGTAATGCTTGGCATTAATTTGTTCATGCCCGGAATAGTATTTAAAGCTGCGCCGCCAAATTCTTTTACAAAAGTTTCAACTCCTTGAGTTACAGTCTTAAACGCAGAGTGTCCTGCTTTTGCAAAGCTGCCGCCTGCCTCAAGAACTTTACCTGCGGCTTGAGCAATCTTTCCGCCTTGAGCTAAAGCGCCTGTAACACCTCTAAATGCTTGTCCGGCTACGTTACCTATTCCCGAAAACAAGTTACCCATCATGGCACCTACAGGAGTAAACATAAGAGCCAACTGGCCTACAATGCCTATCTTGCCCATAAACTTGCCAATCTTTTTAAAGGCAGACTTAATGCCCTTGCCAATGCTTTTAAAACCTTTCTTAACTTTTTTAAATACTTTTTTAAAAAATCCCATGCTTTTGTACCCTCTTAACCTGTGCTACTTATTGAATTAATTATTGTAGAGATAAACTTACTTGCATCATCTTTATTTTTAAATACTGATTCATTACCAATAGCAGTTGCAATCATCTGAGCTTTACGTTGCTGTTCGTTTTCATAGTTTTGACGTATGTAAGCTGCCTCGTCTCGTAACTGCTGCCATAGTTGCGTCTGCTCCTGAGATGTCATGTTGTATGCAATCTGCACGTTCTGCTGATTAGCTGCATTCTGCGCTGCTGTATCAGCTAAGTTAGCTTGCCTGCGCCACTGAATGTTTGACTGCTCAACAGCCTGTGCATTTGCTGCATTCCACTGGTCACGCTGAAAGTCTGACTGCTCGTTAAACTTTTGTACATCTACAGCTAATTGATTATTAAACTGTTGTGCTTGTAGTTCGTTTCCTGCATCTATAGCGGCCATCCTGTTCTTTTCAGTAGCGTTAAACTGGTCACGGGCCGCAGCAGCAGAAGAGTTATATTGCTCTACTTGTACACCCAGACTGGACATAAACTGGTCTGCTTGTTGCTGACTAGTTGCTGCAAACTGTCTAGATGCATTAGTAGCTGCTTGGTCACTTAGCATGGCTTGTTGTTGGTTCTGAGACTTAATTACATTCGCTTGCTGCCGATTATTTAAATTAGACATATCCATCTGTAAAAACGACTGAGCATTTTGTGCTGCAAGCCTAGTATTCTTATCGAGATTAGCCATATCTAAAGAAGCCAAAGCAGTTGCATTTTGTATTGCTGCTTGTTGCTCAGCACTAAACTGTGCCGAAACCATTGTTTGCATAAACTTACTGTTGGCTAGCTCTACTTGTTGCGCTGCATTAAACTTGGTTAAATCTATATTAGCTACCGTTGAAGCATTTTGAACTGCTCTTTGCTGGTCAACAGTCAACTGTGCTTGATTCATCTCTGCTGCAATCTTGCCCTGAAGCATATTGGTTTGCATACGATTGTTTAAGTTTGCAAGCTCTGTTTGCTGTGCAGCACTAAGGTTTTCAGATTCAGATTGATTTAAAGCTGTTAAGTTAGCAAGCCTCATCTGCTGGTCATTAGACAGATTAGCCAGTTCCATTTGCTGTTTAAACCCAGCATTCTTAGACAAGAAATCTGCGGCTGTTTGCATTTCAACTAAACGCTGTTGTTGAACTGCCGACATGTTTTCGGACTCAGTAGCATTCATGTACTGCATTTCAGCCAGTTCAATCTGCTGTTCATTGCCCAAGTTCTGCGCTCTCATGGCCTGCTCATTCATAGCAGTAACTTTAGCAGCTTCTTGAAGATTAGAAAGATTCTGAGTTCGAGTTTGTTGCTGCATCTGTGCAGTGGTCATTACGGCATCTTGTCTAAACTGGCTCTGCATTGTTGCCATTTGTTGAGCCATTTGAGCTGTTTGAGAGTTGGCTGTTTGTTGATTAGAAAGATTAGCCATGCGTCTCTGCATGTCTAGTGTTGCTGTAGACATGTTAGCTTGTTGCTCGTTGCTTAGGTTTTGAGCTGCTCGCTGCTGCAAAGCTTGAGCATTGCTTTGAGCCATTGGCATTGCGCTTTGTATAATAGCATTAAACATTGCATCACGGCCAACACTAGAAGCGCTCATGCCTCGTCTAGCTAAGTTAGCTTCAACTGCCGCAAGTGCTGGCTTAGCCCATGCAGGAGTTTTACCATCTTCAAGTCCACCCAACAAGCTTTCCATTTGTGAAGATACTAAAGCTTCTGTGGGCAGTGCTGCAACGGCAGCTCTTACTTCTACAGGCTGTTCGTCTATAGCAGCTTCAACGGTTGCAGGGTCTTCTACAATTGCTGCTGTAATCTCTGGCGGAAGCTCACCAACTTCTGCAAGCATTCCAGCCGCTGCGCCCTTAGCAGCTTCGCCTTGAACTGTTCTGCGCTGTGCAGCTTCAAAGCCTACTGTACCTATAATTTTAGCAGCTTCGCCTTCAGAAAGAGTGTCGTCTGTAATAGCTTTACGTGTTTGAGCTTCAGCAGCTTTAGCTTCTTCAACAGAAGCAGTCTTACCACTTACTTTGTTTACGTAGGCTCCTGAGTCAACATCAAAAACTACATTGCCTGCCTGAGCTTCTCTTTCGGCTTGAGTATCTCTTTGTGCTGCAACGGCTCTTTCACTAAGCTCTGCATCTTCTGCTCTAGCTATAGCTTCTGGAGAAAGCTGTCCTTGAGCTGCTGTAACATCAGCGCCCTTGCCCATTAAAGAAGCGTCAAACTTAGCACCTTCAACTTTTGCTGCGGGGCCTATTTTATCTGGAGCTGCTTGTTCCGCAGTTTCGCCCATATCGGGAGCAGTAACATCTTCGCCTACAGTTACGGTTTTCGCATAGCCTACAGATTGAATATCTTTTTTATCTGTAGTAATTCCGTATCCAGCAGCTTTTACAGCTTTCATTTCTGGAATAGTATACTCAGGAGCTGTTTGTTCAATTTTAATTGGAGCGCCAGTACCTACCGGGGTTGAGTCTCCTCCGGTTTGATTTCCACCACCGCTGGGCGGCCTACCACCATAACCGTTTCCGTTTTGAAGTTCTTTGCCTTCTTCGTTTGCCATACTGCTATCTCCGTCGTCTTCTTCAGTATCTTCTGAGTTTTCTTCTTCTTTATCTTCAGTTTCTGTATCACCTGTATTAGAGCCACCTTCAGGCATAGTAGGTTGAGACTCATATTCATTTACACCTGTTTCTTCATTTTCAGAAACAAGAACAGGGTCAGCTTCTACTATTACTTCGTTTACTTCTTCTTCAGATTCATTATCATTTGTACTAGAAGTGTTTCCGCCTGTTGGAGGTGGGGAATTATAGTCGTCTACACCTGTTCCTTCATCGTTATAATCAATAACAGGTTCTGGGTCGTCTATAGGTTCAGCTTCTACTATTACTTCGTTTACTTCTGGTTCTTTTTCTTCTTCAGGGGCCGGAGTGCTTGCATATCCGCTAGAGCTTCCTCCACCATAACCTCCACCAGAATAAGTTGAGCCAAGACCAGCCGGAGTTCCAAAGCCTGTACGACTATACTGTCCTACACCAGCATTGTTATAGCTTCCACCCGCAGTAGGGCTTGGATTATAGCCGTAAACAGTAGAGCCTTCCATGCTGCCTCCACCGCCTCCACCGCCTCCACCGCCTCCTGTATTTCCGTAAAGATACTGCAAACCACCGCCATAAGCTTGTGCTCGTATTCGACTAGCTTGCAGGTTTTTTAAAGTTTGTCTAGCTTTAATCATTAATATGTCCTTGTGCTACGCAGCATATTTTTTTAAGTATACATAGCTTTTATGTATTGACTTTTCTGTAGCGTTTTTTGGAAGCTCTACATCTATATCGTTGTACTTGTGAATATGTTTATCTGTAAGTTTATAATCACTTTTATTATATACTACAGGATACTCTACTTTTAACTCAGGAAGCTTTACATTTTCATGTAGTTTGTTTTCGTCTTCCATTTTTCTAAGTTCGTTTAAGTATACATCCATCCACTCATAATCAGAACCAAAATTAGATACTGCCATTACTGTGCCTGCATTTCTTTCGTCATATACATAGGTTGCAGGCGTTTCATCTGTAGTATAAAAATCTAAGTTCCCTAACACCGCTTGGTTTTTTAACTCAAACATTTGAAGAGTATCTTCACCTACAACTATATCTTCATTAAATCTAAACTGTGCTGCTTTTTTGCTGAGCCACGTAACACGACAATGTACTTCATTATCTTGTGAATACTTTTTGTGTTGTGCATAAAACCTGTAATGCAAGCTTTCAAAGTATTTTGATTTTTCTTCGCTCAGTCCATATTTGTCTTTAAACATTGTATAATAATCAGAGCTTAACAAATCACTATAGTCTACTGTAAAGGGCTGCAAAGAATATAAAGTATTTTTTACATACCGATAAGACTTCTGATTTATTAAACATACTGCATCAGGAGGATTATCCAGTGTTTCTAAATTCTTGTACATCCAAACTCCATGTGGAGTTAAGAAATCATCTCCATCTATCATAACACAATAATCATTATTAGATTCTAAAAAAATATCTAATACAGAGTTCTTGCCTTTTGCAGGAGTTCCGTTGCTTTCTGTAATATAATACTCAATGTCTTTTTCTTTACAGAAGTCTTCGGCCTGAACACTATACTTCTTATTTAATGTGTTTATGACTACTACAGCATCCTTTATTTCTATGTTACTATATCTAGAATCAAAATGCCTAACAAGAGCATCATAATTAATAGACGTTAAAATATAGAACTGCATTCAATCTTCCTTGTTTAAAAGTCCTTTTACGGTATCTGATTCGTATATCCTTATACCTAACCATATAATAGTGAACAACGAGGCTGTAGGAGGAAGCCAAGCAACTAAAGAAAGTATGCCGGTTGAGGCGGCTACTACATCTACTGTTTCTTTTACTGATTCTGCTACAGCCATTAGATTGCCCCTATTGCTTAGCTTTATTGTTTAGAAATGCAAATTGCTCCAAGACCTTGTAAGCCTTAGCAACAAACTCATCATCTTTCGGAGTTTCAGTGTAGTTGCACACAACACTAGCAATAGTCACTAACGAAGTAGCCAGTACATAAATATCAATTAAGTATTCCATTAAATAATTCCTGTGTTAAATAACCAGTATGCGCCAGCAAAAGAAGCAAGAACTGCTATAGTAGCTAGTATGTTCTTAACTGCATCTCCTAACTCACGCTGTTTTTTTAGTTTAGCAAGTCTAGCTTTTTCTAACTTATGCTTATGGTCTAAAATAGATTTATTCTGAATCATCAACATATCACGCCAGACCTGCTTAGGCGTTATTTTCTTTAACTCTTTTTCTTGTTCTCGTATGGCGTTCTTAGCCCATGCAAGTTCTAGAGCCTCTTCTTGTGTTAGTACGTGGTCGCCTGCTTTCGTGGCTTCCTCAATACTTTCGACAGCTACCTTGCTGTCAGTGAGGCTGGTAAATAATCCTGTCAATCCCGACAAGTGGTCGCCAGACTCTTTGACGGTTTTTATGCCGTCATTAAGAGCCTTTAATACGCCTACAACTGCGGAGATTTCTGCAATCATTACCAAGGAGTTCCTGCAACTACTGAAGGAGCTTTGCTGTCTGCAATCTGTGCAGCGATAGAATCTTCTACAGCGGTCACTGTTTCTTCGCCCATGCTGTCCTTGCACCAGCCAATAGCCTGAGCTTCTGTAATGTCTGCATAGGGAATAAAGCCTTCTGCGTCTGCATCGGGCGTAAAGCTACAAGTGCCATAGCTGCTGCCTGAGTGGTCGCCATCTACATCTGATGCTCGCCAGTGTGCAACAATAACGCCATCGTCTGATGAGTTACGTTCTAGTGTTGAGATTGTCCAAGTTACTGCCATGATTAAATACCTTCTTCTAGTGATGTGTTGTATGCAGCAATAACTGCGTCAGTATGCACAGCAGCACAGATAGCCTGTACCTCTGCTGATTCGTTGCTGTAGTCCTGTCCTGCGACTACAACGTGTCTGTGATAGCCAGAGGATAGCTCTACGCCGTCCTCTAGGACTTTGGTGCAGGTTCGTACTTGTACTGCTTTGAACTCACCTACGATTTCAATCTTGTCTTCTGATATTACTTTTTCTAAAGCCATTGTGTTGCTCCTGTCTGTGCCTACCGTCCGATAGGCGTATGGTTGTTATGCTGTTTGGTATGTGATGGTAAAGTTAAAATCAGTATTTGCGCTGTTAATACCTGTAACAGGAAAATCTGCACCAGCAGAATTATCTCCTAACTGCCTTATATACATAACAGTAGTCGAACTAGCTGTAATAAACGACACAGTTGCATATGTCTGCCCACTGCTCATATCTCCATTACTAAGCTCAATTGTCCCTGTTGCAAAAGTAGAGGAGTTTTTATTAAACGGCGCTCCTTGTATTTGTACATAACCAGCATGACCGCTTCCGCTAAGTTCTATGTTAGTAATTGCCGCTGAAAGAGTGACAAGATTGCCTATTCTTGTATAGCGAGGCGTAGCCGATGCTGTATAGGTATATGCACCTCCTCCCGAACCTGCTATTACAGGAGTCCAAGTCCCCTCCTCATAGTCATCCAGCGTCTTGCTTGATACGCTGCCGCCAGTGGTTCCGAAGACTACACCGCCTGATAGGTAGAGGTCTTTGAAGCGAGCTGCTGAGTAGCCTAAACTTAACAACCCACTACTATCTACAGGTGTGCCACTTACCATTGTGACGGGGCTAATCTTGTTGTTGTCATCGTCAAAGAATAAGCCTGCATCTCCTGTGCCTATGCCTAACCTTCCAGCAACAGTACCAATACTACCTACGGTTGTGTTGTTTTTGCGGAATACTGCAATATCACCGTCAGATGTTGTACGATTGAGATACAACGTAGGTACAGCGCCAGATGTGTGAGTGACCACCCCGTTAGTACGCAACTCGTGCCCAACAGTAGCGGTATCAGAAGCAGTCTTACCCGCCAACAGAAAGCCTGATAGGTAGAGGTCTTTGAAGCGGTTTGTTGATGAACCTAGATTGATAGCAGCATCCCTAGCACCGCCATTAGTTCCTCTTGGTATAATGTGAGGCCCAGCAGGGTCAAACAGCAAGTTTACATCAGCTTTACCAATGTAAGGCAGATTTACGTAAGTACCAATACTACCTACGGTTGTGCCGTCTTTGCGGAAGTTAATCATTTCTCCGTCAGATGTATTCCTATTAAAAATAGCCATTACATCATCGCGGGTTATATCAAGACGACCGAAACTGTTTACCATAGTTCCTGAACCGCTTGTATTATTGTACAGAGTAGAATCAGTAGTACCCACCAACAGGTTCCCTGATGAGTCTATACGCATGCGTTCTGTAGCAGTTGTACCTGTTTCAAACGTAAACGCCTGATTATAACCAGCAGTTATTGTTGCGACACTCTGAGACGAACTTAGTTCAAGACCGTAACCTTCTGATTGATGAAACTCTGCAATCTTACCGTCTGCGTCACCTCTGCGAACATCTAAAGACGCACTAGGCGATACACCAATACCCACGTTTTCCGAAGAATCAATAGTAATTGCAGTTGCATTAGAGTTATCTACAATTCCCGGAGTGCTTGAAAGCTCTATAGGAGTTTTTGTTAATGCCATTATCTTATTCCTCTAATTAAATTGCTGCGATGATGAAGGCGAGTAGCTCACTGTAGCGAACACCCATCCTAGTCTTTTCTTCGTTGGTTTCTTCGTCAGTCCAAGTGCTGCTAATGAACATGGCGTAGTCACCTGCGTCCAAGCCTTCAGCAGTAAAAGCATCTTGTAGGTCTTGTGCGATGATTCCAAAGTGTGTGCGAGCCTCGTCACCCTTCTCAGCTACTGAATCCTTCCAGCGGAACTTACGCAGTAAGCCTTTAGCGGCTACAGCTACACGCTGCTCTGCGTCAGAGAGTTCTGCTATGTCCTGCTTCTCGTTGCGGTCAGATGTTTGGATAGTACCATTGGTGGCGTAGATGTCGTTAAAGCGAGAGCCGGAGTAACCTAAATCATGGACATCATCAGCAATACCGCCTGTTGTGGTACAGGGAAAAATACTCGCATGAGTCGAGTCGTAATAACTATATTTTAAACCACCCGCTACTGGCCCAGTAACATAAACAACGCCGCCATTAGCACCAATACTACCTACGGTTGTGCCGTTTTTTGCAAAGATTGCAATGTCACCATCAGACGATAGACGATTAAAGTATCCGACATAACCTCCGTCACGTATAGCATCAAAACGCCCATTAGAACCAATCAACATACCCGTTATTGAACTTGAAGAAACAGACTTACCCACCAACAGGTTGCCTGCTGAGTCTATCAACAGTCTAGTTTGATAAGTAGAGCCAGTCTGTGTTGTGGATTGACGTATTGCAAAATCACCATAACCGTGGGTATCTGTTTTAGCCCACCAAGAACGGCTATTACCATCGCTCCCATAATTATGTATCACACCACCGCCATCAAAAGAACCTGAGCCTACTATGGATTTTCCTGATAGGTAGAGGTCACGGAAGCGAGCTGCTGATAGACCAAGGTCGTGAAGACCGTCAGCATTTGCACCTGTTGTTGTTACAGGAAGCATCACAGCGTTTGTAGAATTTAAGTAAGAATACTTCATGCCCCCTGCTTGTGGTGCTGAAACATACATAGTTGCGGCATTAGTACCAATACTACCTACGGCTGTGCCTTCTTTGGCAAAATATAAAATCTCTCCGTCATTTGTGTTTCTGTTCAAGTGCATGGCGTAATTAGAGCTTGCTGAGAAAAACGAACGATTATCTGAGCCACCTCTAATAGCAACACCTGACTGCGTATTGCCAGCACCGGGCGCATCATCAGTAGTGGCAAACATGGTATGACCTGATGAGTCTATGCGCACGCGTTCTGTTGCCGTAGAAGCCCCTGTGCGGAAAGCAATACCATCTCCTGTGTTTCCTATGATGCCTACTTCATTACTTAGACCCATCCATACGTTTGAGTCTGTTTCATCTTCTTCGGTTAAATACACAACTGGCTTATTACCTGATACGTTAAGTACACCATCAGGAGTGCTTGAAAACTTAGATGCACTTGGCGAACTAGTACCAATACCCACATTGCCTGATGACATAAACGTAGCAACAACAGAATCGGAATCGTCTTCCCATATTTGCCACTTACCTGCTGCTCTTTCTCCAATCTCCCAGTTTGTTCCTGAAACTGTAGAGTCTTGACGAATAATAGAATCTAAAGGCGCAGTACCACCTAAGTGCAACTTGGTGCTAGGCGAACTTGTACCAATACCCACATTCTCAGAACTATCAATAGTAATTGCAGTGGCGTTACCGTTGTCTACAATGCTTGTACTCAGCAAGCCTCTGCTTACTTTAGTTAATGCCATGCTTTTATTCCTCTAGTTGTGCAACACGGTTGCGTAGTGATTGTATTTCTTTAACGAGCATTGGGACTAGCTTACTGTAGTCAACGCCCATCATCTCTTCTGAGTCTTCTGGTACTGACACAGCCTCTGGTGCAACAAGTTGTAGCTCCTGTGCAACCATGCCGTAGTCTTGATGAGAGCCGTCAGCCTTCCAGTCGTACTGTCGTACTTGGATAGAGTCTATCTTGCTACCTGCGTCATCAGCGTCTGCAATGTTTTCCTTGAGGCGTTGGTCTGATGAGGTGTTGTAAGCTGTGGAGCTACCTGTGCAAAAAATGTTACCGACCCCTGCCCCTGAACTATTAAGGAAAAACCCCGCATAGTAATTGTGATTGGCGCTAGGTATTGTTGAATATCCAGCGTCAGATGAGCCTACGTTTCTAATTCCTATGCCAGCATGATTATCTATTGTCAGTAGTGGCGCTATTCCTGAGTAGTTGTAAGGGCTAGTAGTACCCACCAACAGGTTGCCTGATGTGTCTATGCGAATGCGTTCTGAAGAACCTGTAGCAAAACGTATATCTTCTGCTCTAAACCCTAATGGCTTTAATGCTGAACCTGCGGAGTTAGTGACTTGTAAAGCAAAGTTACCACTGCCCACTTCACCAACGCTACTAGAAAAAGAACCGCGAGCATTTGTAGAAAGAGTTGCGTCTAAGCCACCAACATTAGCAGTGCCTGATAGGTAGAGGTCTTTGAAGCGAGCGCCTGAAACCCCTAAATCAATAGCACTGTCTCGCGCAGCAATGCCGTTAGCAGGGTAAATAGCGTCAATGTCACCAGCAAAGAGGACACCCGTGTCACCGCTACCAATAGAAAGTCTGCCCACGTTAGTACCAATCCTACCTACTTCACTAGAATCTTTATAGAAAATCTGAATTGGACCGTCGTTGGATAGCCTCGTTAATACGCTTGCTTGAGTTCCGCTTGTTGTCGAATAAACTTGACCATTGCTGTATAAAACAGTGCCTGCTGTAGCCTGCGATGTAGAAGTCTTACCCACCAACAGGTTGCCTGATGAGTCTATTCTGGCGCGTTCTGTTGCCGTAGAAGCCCCTGTGCGGAAAGCAATACCATCTCCTGTATTTCCTATGATGCCTACTTCATTACTTAGACCCATCCATACGTTTGAGTCTGTTTCATCTTCTTCGGTTAAATACACAACTGGCTTATCACCTGATACGTTAAGTACACCATCAGGAGTGCTTGAAAACTTAGATGCACTAGGCGAACTCGTCCCGATTCCCACGTTGCCATTACCTTTGACAACTAAATAATCCCCAGCACCAGCGTAATTGCCAACGCTTAACGCGGTAACTGAGGCATCATCTCCTGCGTGGATTAACAAGCCATACCCGTTTGTTGCGTGAGTATTTTTAAATTTACCCAGCCAATCTCCACCCACTGATTTTTCAACGTGGATCGGATAATTGGGCGTAACCCCGATTCCCAAAGACTCCGCCGAAGCATCCCAGAACAACTTAGCCGTTGTGCCAGTGTCCTCGTAGAAGCTGATGTCTCCGTCATAACTTATTCGTAAGCGGTTATACCAAGACGTATTGTGGTTGTTTCTTATAATTAAATCATTGGTGCTAAATAAGTTCTGC
>Ga0222717_10000218_pt1 | contig 49858 bp, 60 predicted proteins | sample C33_18DmetaG_FD_165053 | JGI IMG/M metagenome (GOLD analysis project Ga0222717, IMG submission 165053) | Estuarine water microbial communities from San Francisco Bay, California, United States - C33_18D | ecosystem: Environmental > Aquatic > Marine > Unclassified | place: USA: California... | reverse complement strand
GAAACACACGAACGGGAGTGCGCCTTGCGGTACGAGTCAATTAAAGAACGGTTAGACTCCGGGTCACAACGCTTTGATAAGTTAGAACGGATGATCTGGGGCATCTACCCCGTCATGATTACCTCATTAATAGCCATTGTTGGCTTGGTATTAACACAATGAAGTTTAACGCAATAAAAGGCTTGATCGGTACTCTGGCACCTACTATTGGTCAGGCTCTCGGTGGCCCTTTGGGCGGCGCTGCTGCTCAGACGATTGCGAGTGTCCTTGGCTGCAAGCCTGACGAGAAGAGTATCGAACAAGCAGTTCAGACTGCGTCGCCAGAGCAGCTTGCGGAAATCAAGAAAGCTGAACTCGGTTTCAAAACCAGAATGAAGGAGCTGGATGTAGATGTTTTTAAACTTGAAACAGAAGATATCCAACACGCTCGCTCGGCGTTTAAAGGAGATTGGACGCCAAAGTTTATTGCAGTTGCTTGCGTTCTGTTCTTCGGCGCTTACATCGCTTTGGTCACGATACAGGCTCCCGATTCTACAGATAGCGGGATTGTTAATCTTGTTCTTGGTTACCTGGGCGGCATTGTTAGTAGTATCATCAGTTTTTATTACGGAGCTTCCCATAAGCACCCTGACGAATGATGCGATTAGTTAATATGTTGAAGCGGCACGAAGGCGTTAGAGATAAGGTCTATATGTGCTCCGCTGGGTACGAAACCATTGGCGTTGGTAGGAATATTAGTGAGTCTGGCCTTGGCTTGTCTAACGATGAAATTGAATACCTACTTAAGAACGACATTATGCGGTGTCAACAAGAGTTACTAAGTGAGTACGATTGGTTTAAAGACTTAGATAGCGTGCGACAAGACGCTCTGATTGACTTGTCATTCAATCTTGGACAGACCAAACTTAGAACATTCGTCAAAGCTCTTAGCCATATGGCTACTGGTAACTACGAGGAAGCTGGACAAGAGTTTTATCGTAGTCGCTGGGCTGAACAGGTTGGCGACCGCTCATTAGAAATTTGCCAGATGATCAGCTCTGGAGAATATCAGGTTAGATAAAATGCCTTTACAAAAATTTATATTTAATCCAGGTATAAACAAGCAGGGAACTAGCTACACTGCGGAAGGAGGCTGGTTTGATGGCAATCTTGTTAGGTTTAGAAAAGGGTTTGCTGAAAAGATAGGCGGTTGGGAAAAATATATATCTGTCTCTTATGAAGGAACTGGCAGAAAGCTACACGCTTGGGTTGACTTAGACGGCACAAAGCTTCTTGGACTAGGAACTCGATACAAGCTGTACATCCAGGAAGGTTCTAGTTACAACGATATCACCCCTATAAGAAAGACTTCTGCTGCAGGCGCTGCGACCTTTGCCGCTGTCAATGGTTCTTCAACCTTAACGATCACTGATTCAAACCATGGCGCAAACATAAACGACTTTGTTACTTTTTCAGATGCAGCGTCATTAGGCGGAAACATTATTGCAGACGTTTTAAACCAAGAATATCAGATTGTTTCAGTCCCAACGACAAACACCTATACCATCACGGCAAAAGACACAGATGGCGCTACAGTCACGGCTAATGGCAGTGATACTGGTAATGGCGGATCTTCTACTGTTGCTGCGTATCAAATAACAGTTGGTCTAGATGTCTTTGTTGACGGTACAGGTTGGGGTGTTGGCGGATGGGGCTCTGGAACCTGGGGTTCAACCAGCTCTTTAACAGATGCAAACCAGCTTCGGCTGTGGTCTATGGATAACTTTGGTGAAGATCTGTTTGCCTGCCCAAGAGCTGGAGGGCTTTACTATTGGGATAAGTCTAACGGACTTAATACTAGAGCTGTGGCGTTAAACTCTTTGGCTGGTTCTAACCTTGCGCCGACAAAAGGACTTCAAGTCCTTATCTCTGACGTTGATCGACACGCTATTGTATTAGGCGCAGATCCTATTGTTGCTGGAATAAGAAGCGGTGATATTGATCCGTTACTTGTAGCATTTTCTGACCAAGAAAACATTTCAGACTGGGAGCCTAGGTCCGACAACACAGCAGGATCTTTAAGATGTTCTGCTGGGTCGGAGATTATTGGCGCTGTAAGAGCTAGACAAGAAACTTTGATCTGGACTGACGTTGCGCTTTATAGCCTACAGTTTATTGGGCCGCCGTTAACCTTTGGCCTTAATCTTTTAAACGAAGGCGTAAGTTTAATTGGGCCAAATGCAATCGTTAACTCTCCATCTGGAATATTCTGGATGGATAAGAAAGGATTCTACAGGTATAACGGATCTGTTGAGCCCATCCCTTGCACTGTACATTCTTACGTTTTTGATAACCTTGACGAAGGACAATCTTTTCAAGTTGTTGGTACGTTGAACAAACAGTTTGATGAGGTTAGCTGGTTTTATTGCAGCCTTGGCGCCACTGCCGTTGACCTTTATGTCACGTTTAACTATGTAGAAAACACTTGGTCTATTGGCCAGCTATCTAGAACAGCTTGGTTGGACGAGGGTATTTTTAATCTTCCAACTGCTGCTGGTAAGCATGGCGACACGCCGTACTTATACTCTCATGAGATTGGCTATAACGCGGATGGCGAGCCAATGGATAACGTTTTTGTTCAGAGTGCTGACTTTGACATAGGCGAAGGTGAAGACTTTCAGTTTATTAAACGTTTTATCCCTGATGTTAAGTTTCAAGGATCTGGTTCTGACCAAACGATTAACGTTCAGATCAAGACAAGAGACTATCCTGGACAGAGCTTTACAACAGATCAGACATCTTCATTTACAAGCACTACTAATAAGATAGACATGAGAGCTAGAGCAAGGCAGGCGGCTCTTCGATTTGAATCTGATGATGATGGTACAAATACTCAAAAGATAGATGTTGGCTTTAGGATTGGGGGAACGCGATTAGATATACAACCTAATGGTCGCAGATAATGGCTAAGATACTTAATACGGCACTGCCGTTTGCCAACTCTGAGACTGTTGGCAGGGATGTATTTAACAAGGCGATCAGGCTTATAGAGCTTAATTTAAATGCGTATGATCCAAGCGCAACGCCTCAGTTTACAAATCAAAGCATATCGGAATTACAGTTTAACGCAGGCGATGTCATTTGGAATCTAAGTATAAATGCCCTGCAAGTCTATACTGGCAATGAGTTTGTAAACATATCAACGCCATCGACCGCTGGCCTACAGGGATCTACCGGCGTTGGAGAAGTTCAGATTATAACTAATGGTTCTATAACTGTGGGTATTGATTGATGAATGATATAAAGAGAGTTGATTCTATCGTTAAAGCACCACCGCCTCAGTATGTAAAACCTAGAGGTTTCTCTAGCATGTTGCCTAACAAAAGACCAGTAACTAAGATAAACTAATGACAGCTACAGCAACCAAAAAAGATCCAGCGAAGTGGGCGGCAGCTAAGTCCAGAGCCAAGGCTAAGATGGGTGGCAAACACTCTGCTCGAGCAATGCAACTTGCTGTAAAGTATTACAAAGGTTCTGGTGGTACTTACTCAGGCCCGAAGAAAAAAAGTAGTAACAAGCTTTCTCAGTGGAGCAAGCAGGATTGGGGAACAAAGTCTGGCAAGCCGTCTACGCAGGGACCTAAAGCTACCGGTGAGCGGTACTTGCCCAGGAAAGCAAGACAGGCGCTATCGAGCCAAGAGTATGCGGCAACGACTAAGGCTAAGAGAGAGGATACAAAAGCTGGTAAGCAGTTTTCATCACAGCCCAAGAAGATTGCTGATAAGACAAAGCAGTACAGGACTGCAAAAGATGGCGGGTTCTTTACTAAAAGTAACCATCGAGGCTGCGGTGCTGTTATGCCGGATAGAAGAAAGAAGACAAGGTATTCTTAATGTTTAAGCGTCATGTGCAAAACTTTAGGGTAGGTGGTGCTGCTAAGAAGAATAGAGGCAGGCCGATTAGGCGCACTACTTCTGGAAGTAAGCCTAATTACCGACAGACGGAAGAAGGCGCTGGCATGACAGAGGCTGGGGTTAGAGCGCATAAACGCGCTAATCCTGGTAGTAAATTGCAGACCGCTGTTACAGAGAGCAAGCCTACAGGCAAGAGAGCAGCTAGAAGAAAATCATATTGCGCGAGGTCCGCTGGACAGATGAAGAAGTTTCCAAAAGCAGGGAGAAATCCCAACTCTAGATTGCGTCAAGCAAGACGCCGATGGAAGTGTTAGATGGCTCCTAAAATACCGTTTTTTCAAAGCCCTATTATGGGCCGACAGTTCAGTCCTCGGGTTGCGGCTGAAGGTATTGGTGCTCTTAAAGATACATTGTCTTGGGCTCCTGCTAGTGAAATAGACTCAAATAAACTTTTCAATCCAGCGTCAAATCAAATAGCTCCTGAACTAACAAGCAACAGGTTTGGTTTATCTGACCAAGATCTGCTCTCATTTGGCGTTGATAATGCTCGCCAAGGTATGGAAGGATTTCTAGACTCAGATACTGGGGAATGGAATGAAGGAAGAAATCCTGATGTTTTTGCAAGCGGTTTTTCTGATACGCTTAACAACCCAGGCGCATCCAGTGTAGGTAGCGCTGCTGGAGCCTGGTTGGATTCCTTTAATTCCAAGTCTCAAAGGGATTTTAATTCTGGCGCTGAAAACATGGTGATGAATTCTATAAGAGATATCACCAACCTCAATGTTAACTTTGCTCAAAACAGTATTCTAAGTCAGTTAGAGTCTGGCCAAGAAGTTATTACCAGACCCGATGTTATGGAAAATGACGCCATGACTGGCGGAAAGACAGCGGCTTACTTAGATAGATTGTTTGGTGGAAAAGATTCTATAAGTGCTGCGGACATACAGAATAATCCAGAGTTTGCAGCAGTAGGCGAAAAGCTTGCCGTTGCGTTGAATACAAGCTCTAGCCCAAGCGGGTTTACTTGGACTAGAGAATCTGAACAACCTCAAGATCAAGTTCCGATAACTGATAACTTTTCCAGCCCAGTTACTAAGGACGAAGAAAAACCGGTAAAGCAACCTGGAGAAGATGACGAAAATTTTCTAGAAAGACTTGCCGCTTGGGCAAAAAGATTCTTTGGAGGCGATGGTCAGCGCGGTATTCCCAACTTTCCAGGTGGTGGATTTCCAACGTTTCCATTACCAGGTAGCGGCAATCCTCGCGGTGGTGGCACGCCCACGCCTACACCGACACCTATGCCTACGCCTACACCTATGCCTACGCCTACGCCTACGCCTACGCCTACACCTACGCCTACACCTACGCCTGACCCTGATCCTCCGCCCACTGCGCCCGTTACACCCACACCCACGCCTGATCCTGACCCAGTAGGAGATGGAACTGGCGGTGGTACGACCACTGGCCCTATAGATAATGATACAGGCGGAGGCACTACAACCGGTCCTATAGACAATGGCACAGGTGGTGGTACAGGTGGCGGGACTCCTAATGACCCAATAGATCGAAGGGATGGCCCTAACGATCAACGCCCTAATGACGAGCCAGTATACATACCTCAATTTCCAGACCTGCCTTCCGGCGGGAATAGATCTGGAACTCAAACTGGAGGAGGCACAACTATGCCGACAGATAAAACTAACCCAAAAGATTTGCAGTTAGCTGCTCGTAATGCGGCTATGAATGTTTATAACGATCCTGCAAACTTTGAGCGGTTTGCACCAAGTCCTTTGCAAACAATGGATTCTCGATACAGGGGCATCTCTAGCTTTCTACCTTCCGGCGAGATCACGCCTTACGGCATGAACTACCAAGGGCTTGAGGGTATGCAGTATGCAAACTATGGCGGTGGCAGACCGTTGCAAAGCTCTGGTCCTTTAACAACTTATCAAAGACCTCCGACAGGTGGTGGCACGGCAGGTGGTGGCACAACAATGCCTCCTGGAAATACGGACACGGGATTGCCGCGAGACGATAACGATTCTGATGTTGAGATCCAATCAGACGATTACTATGAATCCATTTATCCTAAACCTGTCCGGTCTGACTTTCCGCCTTTTAGTGGAAGGGGTCAGATGGCTTCTCAAAAAGAATACGAAACCGCGTTAGATGAATGGGAACAGCGAAAAAAAGATTTTGATAGGTCTATTTCAGAAATCAGCGCGGGAGGACTTGGCGAGTTAGGGATTGGCGGTATTGGAAGTTTAGGCAGTGTTGCTGGATTTAGTGCAGGTGGATCTACTGACTTCCCAAGAAAGAACGGACAAATATCCGGCCCTGGCACTGAAAGATCTGATGACATTCCCGCCATGTTAAGCGATGGTGAGTTTGTTGTTAACGCTAAAGCAGTTCGAGGAATAGGCGATATGATGGGTGCTGATGACGGCAAACACGATCAAAGACGAGAAGGCGCGCGGGCTATGTATGCGCTTCAGAAGATGGGCGAAAAAGCTGCGGGGATGTCACGATGACTGAAACAGTATTAACTGATCAGGAACAACCATATGTTCTTCCGAGTGCTTCGCAGCAGTATTATGATCCTGCGGTAGAGCTTACCTCAAGGAACCTTTTGGCGAGTTACTTCGGAACGCCTGATCAACCAGGTTTAATAAACCAGCAGATTCCTATTCCGATTCAGCAAGTCGCTGGTCTTTCTCCGCTTGAGATTCAAGCTAGGAATATGGCTCAAGGCCTTGGTGGTTTTGGTGGCCAGCTTGCTGAAGCGGAAAGAATGTATCGTCAGTCTGGACAAGCATTTGATCCCCGAACGGCTGGTATCTATGGAGATCCTCAAGCTCGAGCTTTGTATATGCAAAGCATTGGCGCTTATGACCCAAGCATGGGCCAGCAGTTTCTTGACGCCGAAGGTCGATCAATGATGCGAGGTGCGTCTCGAGAGTTGGGTGATCTTTCTAGAGAAATACCTGGGCAGATTAACCTTGCTCAAGCTGACATGAGAGAAGGCGAAGATTTAATTAGACAAGGCGCAGCAAGTTCTTCCGATGAAGCTGCTATAGCTCAGAGAATGGCTTTAATGGCCGCTGGTAGGGTTGGAGGTCAAGCTGACACTGGCCAAATGGCAATGAATCGAGCTGCTTCTAATATAGGTACTGGTGTATCGCAAGCAAAGACAGAGTCTCGATACCAAGAAGGTCAAGCTCGGTCTGAAGCTGAAAAGTTAAGAGGGCAATTAAAGGCATTTGGTGACCAAGCCGGTGCAGGCGCTAGACAGGGAGAGGCGGCTATCGCTGCAGCTTCAAGCGGCATAGGATCTCAAGTTGGAACCGCTCAACAAAGAGCTTTAGATGCGACAACAAGAGCAAGAGCCCAAACAGCTCAAGCTGGAAGAGAATTAAAGAGTGCTGGCGAATCATCTAGAAAATCTGCTCAAGCAGGAATAGCGGCATTAAAAGGAACTGGCGCTCAATTTGATCCATCTACTATTGATAGGTTCATGGATCCGTATACTCAAAACGTAATTGATGCTGAACAGGCAGAGATTGAAAGGCTTGGTAACAAGCAGAGGCAGCAGGCAAAATCTCAAGCCGTTCAGGCTGGCGCTTTTGGTGGATCTAGAGGCGGCATTGAGCAAGCTGAGATCGGTAGAAATATCTTGCAACAGCAGGCCAAGACCGGTGCTCAATTAAGATCTCAAGGCTATCAGCAAGCGGCGCAACAAGCACAGCAATCTTTCGAGCAAGCTCAAGGCCGTCAGCAAAACCTTGGACAACTGACCTCAACCCTTGGCCAAGCTGGCGCAGCAACTCGATTACAAGCAGCACAAGCGGCAGGAAACTTAGGCTTATCTGCGGAAGAGCTGACTCAGTCTGGCGCATTTCAGGGTGGCCAGCTTGGCATGACGAGCAAGATGAACGAAGCTCAACTTGCTGAAAGAGCAGCTAACTTAGGTATTAGTACTGATCAGTTACGCGCTCAACTAGCGGGTCAAGGTCAAGCTGCTACTCAGCAAGGCCGACAGATGAGCCAAACTGGCGCATTCCAAAGAGCCCAAACAGGTACGCAGGGTCAGCAAGCTCAAGCAAACATTGCCAATCAAGCCGCTCAATTGGGTATCTCTACAGCGGAACTTCAAGCACGGTTGGGTCAACAGGCATTTAGCACGGCTCAATCTCAAGGTCAGGCTGGGATGCAAGCTGGTAGAGATATCGGTAGCTCTGCTGCTCAACGTGGTCAGCTTGGCATGCAAGGTATTGGCGCTCAAATAGGCGCTGCTGGCCAACGTGCAGACATTGGTCAAGGCATGGCCTCTCAGTACGGGCAAGCTCAACAGATGGGCATGGGTAGTTATGAAGACCAAATGCGTAGGATGCAAGGCGCAGCAAGTGGTATGTTTGGTCAGACGCAACAACAGTATGGGACCGCCCTTAATGCATACGGGGCAAGTGGATCTGCACAACGAGGAGGCGCTGCGGGTATTGGCGGACTTGGTCAGCAAGGATACAACATGCTTACAGGTCAGATCGGAACCATGGCAGGGCTTGGACAGACTGGTCGAGGCATTCAGGATCGCGCTTACGGCAATCAATATACTGCTGCGACACAGATGGCTGATGAGCCGTACATGAGATTACAGCGTGGCCAGCAAATGCTTGGCGGATTAGCTGGATACTTGCCGCAATACTCAAGTGGGTATGGTACTCAGTCTAACCAAGTTGGGGCTTATCAAGATCCAAGCACAGCCGCTAAGGTTGGTGGTTACTTAGGGTTAGCAGGTCAAGGTATAGATCTTTATACTCAATATCGAAACCGCAACAACAATCAGGGAGGATAAGGTCATGAACCGACAAGATATGATGTACCGTCCAGAAATCTATGACCGTCCTATGTTCCAGACACCTCAGACTCGCCAAGGTAGCGGCATCATGGCTGGTGTTGCGCCTGTTCAAGGGTTTGAAGATGGCGGTCTTGTTGCCGAAGACTTCTTTTCTATGGAGCAGACTGAGCAAGGTTCTGGAATGAACCTTCGAGACTTGACTAACATTATCTTTGATCCGTCAGACCCTCTTGATTATATGACCATGGGGCTTCTTTCGTTTCCGCCAGCCTATGCTGCTGCAAAACTAATGAAGGCTGGCGTCAAAGGATCCAAGCTTGTAAATCAAATGGAAAAGTTTGACACCTTAAAAGACGCCGCCGGTACAGGCGCTAAAGCTGCTGGAGCGTTTGAAGGCGTTAGGCTTGCTGGAGAAGTTCCAAGGTTATTTGAAGATGAAGAACCGCAGTTTTCAGATGAAGTTATGGAAGTTGCTAGTGCTATTAGCAACCTTCGACAGAAGCCAGATCCTGATGCTATTAGAGCAAGAGTCGCTGAATCATATGGCGATGACTTTGCCGCCCAGGTAATGGCCGCGCAAGGATTTGCGAATGGCGGCATTGCATCAATCGTTCCTAAGTTTGCGGGAGGATCTCTTGGCGGTGTTTTAATCGATAGCATACTCTTCCTTAAGAAATCAGGTGGCCCTTGGATTGAAAAGACGCTTGATGCGTTGAAGCGGGGCGAGATTGACGCTGAAGATGCAAGAAGTCTTGATCTTCCCGAGGACCTTATACAAGGCAGTGTTGGCCTTAAGGGAGGAATAGATGATATGGGCGGCGTTGTATCTCCTAGAAATGTAAGACGCGCTGGTGATGATATTCCTGAGTTTGAAGATGATGTTATTAGAAGTGCTGAAGAATCTCTTGGTGCAGGAGGCAGGAGCCCTTTTGATAACATTCCTGACGTTCAAGATGATGTTATGAGAAGCGCAGATGACTTGATTCCTCCCGATATTCCGATGCAAGACCCAGGCATACCTCTTGATAGTTCTGGAAATGTAATCCCTATGGCCTCTTCTTCGGAGCGAGCTGCCGTAGCAGCAGGCGGTACACGCGCAGCAAGAGGTGGCATAGAAGCATTAGCCAAACCGCCACTGACAACAAAACAGAAAGCTGCATTAACCGCCGGAACAGGTGTAGGAGTAGCGGGAATAGCACTTACTGCCGCAAACCTTCTTGGCGACGACGAAGAGGTTGTAGATCAAGCAGCAATAGATGCTCAAGCGGCGGCTGCTGCCCAAGCTACAATAGATGCCCAAGCCGCTGCAGAAGCTTCGATAACGGAACCACCACCAACGCCGCCAGAACCCAGCTTTCTTTCTAAAGCTGGTGATGTTGTTGGCGGTCTTCTTGCAGACAAGAAGCTTCGAGCTGGCTTGATAAGAGCCTCTAAGCCGACAGAAGGCTTTGTGCCTAGAAGCTTTGCTGCTGATGTATACGAAGGCGGGCGAGACTATGAGATTGAGCAGGCCAAGCTTAAGAATTATGAGCAGGCTGGCAAGACGGCTATGGAAAAGAACTATGAGCTTATAAAATCTATAAACCCAGGAATAAAAGACGAAGAAGCTTTAAGTCTTTTACTGAAGTCCTCAGACGGTAAAGAAGCCTTCAGGGCCAGCTTGTTTACAGCCGCTTACAAAAACCCTTTGTTAGTTGATGCAAATACCGGTGAACTTAAGCCTGGGACCGTTGAACAAATAGAAGATACTGTAAATTCTGCTTATGGAGGAGAGAAAAAGGCAGATCCTAGTACATCTGGTGTGGGATCTCAAACTAGAGTCACATTGCCAGGAGCTTCCGCAACCTAATGATTACTGTAGATTTGCCTGACGGAAGATCAGTTGATGTCGATACGGATGATAAAGCTTTTGCTTTAAAATCTGCTCAAAATTTTTACGACAACAATCCTATACAGGAAAGAGCAGTTGAATTCGGTGAAGAAGATGTTTCCGCTCCAGGAGAAATAGCTAGAGCCATAGGCGCTGGATTGGTTGGCGGGGTTGAAGGACTTGCAAGCTTTCCTGCGGAGATAATTGATTTCGTTTCTGATGGAGAAACAAACCAAGCAGAAACGGTTAGAGAGTTTTATTCGCAGTTCAAGCCAACAACATCAACCGGCTTAGGTGAAGCTGTTAAGTTTCTTACTCAGTTCGCCGTTCCAGGCGGACTAGCTGCAAAAGCTGCCAAAGCATACAAGCTGGGTAAAGCAGGACAACTTGGCGCGTTTGGCGCTGCTGATGTACTGGCAACAACACCTGACGTTGAGACTCTAGGTGACTTTTTTGATGGAGGACCTACCAAAAGAATAGATACGGATCAGTTAGAAGGATCTGAAAGAGCTGCTGCAGAACTAACCAACAGGCTAAAGGTTGCTGCTGAAGGTGCAGCTATAGTTCTTGGTGCTCCAAAAATTCTAGGTTTAGCTGGCGCTGGAATTGGCGCTACTGCTGACGCAGTTTCAAGAACTTCAATGGCTCAGAAGGCTGCTCAAAAAGCTGAAAGCGCATTGAGTGCAGTCAAAGATAAGGAAACCTTATACAAACTAACTGGAGTTAATTCGGGATTAGAAAATCCTCAACTTCGAAAGAGAATGATTGATAAGGCATACTCTAAGTTAAAGAATAACTTTACGTTTCAGGGCGAAATGCCAAATGAAGTGGCAAAGCAGCTTGATGCTATAAAGTTGCAGCAAGTATCTTCTGACAATCAGTTTGCAAGAAACAGCTTTGAAGAAATAGACAATGGATTAAAGTCGTTAAAGAAGGCTGGCAAGCTTAACGCTGAAGATGAAAGATATGCATTAAACGCTCTCAATGACTTTATGTTTGCTGAACCCAGAACGATAGGCGGTAAGACTGTAAGTCGAGAGCTTGTCAGACAGCAAGGAAGAAGCATTCTTGAAAGCCTTGATAAAGAGATAGCTTCATCTGATATGAAGTCTTTGTTCGGCAAAAAAGATTACAGTCTTTTAAGATCAGCTGAAGATTTCAGAGGGTATATAGACAATCTTTCTACATCTCTTTCAAAAGAAGATCAGTTCCTTGATCCAGATCTTAACAAGGCTTTGGTAAAAGCTATTGGGGAAACAAACCAAAAATATTATGGCACTAGGCTTTATAGAACCATTAAGTCTTCTCAAGAATATGTTCCCAGCATGGAACAAATAAAAGCAGCTCAAGAAGAGATAATTGAAGCAAGCAGGCAGGCGGGTGATGAGCTAACTCCGGATCAGGCTTTATCTCAACTAAACGTTATGAGAAGTAACGTTCAGTTTTCAAATGCAAAGATGAAACCTAACATGATGTTTGAAGAAGAAACATTAAAGGGTGTAAAGCAAGGAGTTTTGAAAAACAAGAAGTTGGATAATCTTCCAGCTATTAGAGACTTCTTGGGAGAATACTCTGGCGGATCTGATGTCATCGGAAGAGTCCGAAAGGACGGAACTTCTTACGAAGATGGCGTCATTAGGCAAAGAAGTTTAGAAGAACAAAGGATTGGGTTGAGAACTAAAGCCGTTGAAACTGTTGATGTGATATCAAAGCAGTTGTCTCAAGCAAGTTATTTTAAAAATCTTCTTAAGTACAATGATTCTTTGCCTCCTGAAAGCAAGTTCATACTTGATAACGTTCAGATTACTCGGCCAGAAGACCTTGGTGCTTACTCTAGGATTGGCTTTAGTTCGCCAGATCCAACTGGAGAAATAACAGAATCAATGAAGATGAGGTTTGGCCCACTTGCAGGAAAGTACGTCAAGAAAGATTACTTAAGAGCCCTTGAGGATGCTAAAACAACCTTGGGAGATGGCCCTTTAAATAAACTGTATGCAACCTTTCTCGGGATAAAAGGTATGTCCCAGGTTGCAAAGACGGTCTACAGTCCTATTACCCAGATAAGAAACGCTACGACTGCAGCTTTCTTCGCGTTAAAGAATGGCAATTTTGGAAATGGCGAAACGTTATTAAACTCCATGCAAACAGTCTTAAGTCAAATAGGCCAAAGAAAAATTGGTGAAGGACTAAGTCTTCCAGGAAGTATTGATAAAGGATTAAGTCTTCCAAGAAGTAACGCCAAGGCCGGTTCAAAACAAGCCATTGATGAGTATTACAGAAAGATGATTGAGCTTGGAATTGTTAATTCCAACGCAAAAATGGGTGAGTTTGAAAGTCTTTTCAAGGATGCTTTGCAGGCCAAGAGTGGCGTGCTTGGTGGTAACATCATGAGAAAAGTTCTTAGCGCAGCGGAGAACACTCAAAACAGATTTTCTGGAAAGTTATACCAAGGATCTGATGATGTTTGGAAAATATATAGCTATGAGATGGAGCTTGGCAGACTAAGAGATGCCTTTAGCAAGAGCCCGACTAACATACCTGTAACCGATGCTCGAAACATTATTGATTTGCAACAGTCTGGGTTAACGCCAAGTCAGCTTAAGGGCGATCAACTTGAAAACTTTCTTCAAAGAGAAGCTGCCGAGATCGTAAAGGATACAGTGCCTAACTACGCTAGGGTTCCTGAGTTCATTAAAACCTTAAGAAAAGCTCCTTTAGGAAACTTCATTGCGTTTCCTGCTGAGATAATCAGAACCAGCGGAAACGTAATTGGTCGGTCGATTAAAGAATTAGCAAGCGAATCTCCAGAGATTAGATCTATTGGCATGAGGCGTTTAATGGGAAGTCTAGCTGTAGATGGCGGCATAGCTGGCGGTCTTTCCGCTTCTGCAATGATGCTCACTGGATCTTCACAAGAACAAGTAGATGCTTTTAAAAGATCTTTTGCTCAAGATTGGGAAAAGAATGCAACACTTATACCAATCGCTTCTGACAAGGACGGCAATGTCACGGAGGTTTACAATTTTTCTTACACAAACCCATACGACTATCTTACTAAGCCAGCAAGAGCTGCATTTAATGCTGTTAATAATGGCATTACAGCAGAAAAAGATCTTTCAAATATAGCTCTTGATGCAGCCTGGGAAAGTAGTGGTGAGTTCTTTTCTCCGTTTTTCAGTGAGTCAATTATTACTGAAAAAATATTAAATCTTGGACGAAACAAAAACGCTTATGGCGGTCAGATATATAACGATGCGGACCCACTTGGGTTAAAGGTTTCAAAAGGATTCGCTCATTTTGCAGAAGGTTTAACTCCAGGCATAAGCCCAATATCTCTTAAGGGAGATGTGTCTAGTCCGGCTTATATTGGTTACGATGTAAAGGATTTTCCAAGGGCCATAGGTCAGGCTTTGGGCGCAGACGCAATGTCCGGTGTTAACAAAAGAGGTGTTAGGATTGATGCTGCGGGTAAGTTTGTTGAAGCTTTAAGCGGCGTTAAAACCATTAAGCTTGATATAGAAAAAACCCTACAGTATAGAGGGTACGAAGCCGCTCGACAGGTAAGAGAAGCCTCTAGGATCTTTAACCAGATCGCAAAGTCTAGAGGAAACGTCGAAGCTTCGGCTGTAACTAAAGCTTATATTCTTGCTAACGAACAAAGGTTTAAAGCATTGCGAGACCTAAGCGTTGCTATCGATGATGCAGAAAAACTTGGCATTGATAAGTCTAGTATTTACAAGTCTTTATCTAAAGCCAAGACGCCTCATATTCCTGAACTGTTTGCAAAACAATTTGTTCCATTCTTCCCAAGCAGTCAGACAATTTCAGAAGCTATTAGAAGCGATAGCAATAAAGTTTCAAACCCATTTGACATGACGGCTATGGGATCTAGTCTTGCAGATTTTTCTAAGATGAGATACACGCCAAAAGCTGTTGAAGAAAGACAACAACAGATGGCACAACCTACGGGCTCTATCATGCCGCCACCTATGCCTGGTGCTGTACCACCGCCTTCACCTCCGCCACCTCAATCATTATTTAACCGTGGCATAGAAGCACTTCGAGATATAGAATTAGATAAACTAATGGGTTCCTAATCTATTGTTACCAAAACGTAAAAAGAAGACCGGAAAGTACTTTGCTCAGAAGGTAGAGTACGATGGCATCAATTTTGATTCAAAGCTTGAAGCTGCAAGATACAAGATCCTGAAAGGCAAAGAGGAAGATGGCGAGATCGAACAGGTCGAAGTCCAGGTTCCTTATCATTGCGTGGTCGAAGGCAAGAAGATCTGCAAGTACATCGCAGACTTTAGGTACTGGTGTAAGGACCAGTATGTAGTGGAAGACACCAAGGGCATCGTGACCCAGATCTTCTCGCTAAAAAAGAAACTGGTCGAAGCACTCCACCCCGGCGTCATTGTTCACATCATTAAAGACCCAAGAGAATGGCCAGCTAGAACGGTATCTGATCCTCATCCATCACATGCACAGCTACGAACTCAGCATCAAAGTTCTCCCGAATGTGATTAGGTCCCATCATTAGATCAGGATCGAAGTTAGCCTTCGACAGTTCCCGCAATTCGGGACTGCTAAATGACTGTTTGTCAAGCCCTTTAGATACCGTATTAAAGAACACAACTATTCCTGATTGATAAGCGATCTTATCCTCAGTGCTCTTCTCTGGCAGATGGTCCGCAGGAACCAGAGCAGGCATCCATAGGTGGTCCTTACAGCCGTTCCTTTGCTCATCGAGTGTAAGGTTCTTGCCAAACCTAAAGCATCGCCAGACGGCTCCATTGGACTCCGTGATCGCCTTAGAACTCTTACAGTTCCGGCAGTTAACGGACGCTGGTAGTCGCTTGCCAAGATAGACATCCCGATACACCGACGATTCATTCTTCAATCGCCAATCCTTTTCGTTCATGCCATCACCTGGCGCGTCACTAGCAATGATCCGCTTGGCTTTCTCCTGTGCCTGATCCCAGATCTCAGGGTTGTAGTCAATGATCTCAGAGTAGATCTCGCTGTTGTTTTTGTTGACCACCACAGCAAGCGTCTTCTTGACACCAAAGATTCCCATGTAAGCGTGGATCTGCCACTGATATGTCTTACTCCATCCCTGATAGTCGGCCAGCTTGCACAGTTCCTTAAACCGTTTGTCGTTGGCGCTCTTGACCTCAAGCAGCAGAACTTCTTCCATCGCTTCTGGCAAAACCTTTCTGACAAACCCATCGCAGGAACCAGAGAAGTGTCCGCCAAGGGCGCTTGCTCGATACTGCTTGCCATCTTTGTCAACCGGAGAAACGCCAATGACATTGGTGCTCTTCATGTAGTCAACGACTTGATCCTCGATCCGATTGCCCAGATCAAAGAGCCTAAGCATCCTGCCGTCAAAGCTGGAGCTTAAGCACCAATGAAAGTTGAGCCAAATCTTTCTCTCATCATCATCGCCAATACCACTGAACCCCATGTGTCCACGGTTCCTGTCGTTCTGCTCTGAGATAACGTCATCTATCCTGTTAAATATTGATGCCGATAACATTCCAGTATTTCCCCTCTTTCTTTAAGTTTATTTCGCGCACTTCGTCGAAGGCGCCCCCTTCATTGATTAGCCTAACAGCTTCATCTATATCCCTTGGGACATAAATGTTTTGGTTCGACATGATCTTCCACTTCATAGCTGCCATCTCACCGGCCTTGCCATACATCCCCACCATGAGCGCGGTTGACTGAGGCCAGTAAGCACCTTGACATGCGAAGTCAACGCTAAGATAAGCATTACCATTCTTTGAGATCTTCTTCTTGGCGAGGACAGAAGTCACTGCATCTGTTCTGTAAACAGACTTTGCTGATTCAGGGATCTCATCTGAAAGGACATACCCTTCAGCAGATTCTTCTGTCTCGGCAGCTTCCGTCCCAACAGCAATACCCTCACCGTCAATGGTGAGATCGTCTGCGACAGGCTTGGCCGCATCACACTCAATGCAATGACTGTACTCAATGTCATTGACGCTAAGGCATTCTCCGCAGATCCAGGTCATGTCTTGTAGACCATCTGAATCCATCGTTGCTGACCTACCAGGTGTTGCAGTGTCAATGCAACCATGCCGGTCCATGTTGCCGCCGTAGTCTAGAAGCAAGCAATCTTCTTTGTCAGGCCAGGTACGCATACCCCTGCCACATATCTGGACATAGAGCCCGAGCGACTTGGTCGGACGTAGGATCGCAATGCAATCAGTCCTTGGCGCATCCCAACCTTCCGTCAAGACCGCGACATTACAAAGCGCGTTGATATCTCCCCGCTCAAAGCTTTCAAGAATAATTTGCCTTTCAGCCTTGGGCGTTTCACCTGTCACAAACGCAGCTCTAATGCCAGATCGTCTCAGAAATATACACATTTTCTGAGCATGAAGAACGCTGACACAAAAGAATACGGTGCTGGTTCTACCTTTTAGGTAAGCCTTCGCAAGCCAATCATCTATGATTGCTGTAATCTTTTTATCGACCATTGCCAGCTCTTCTAGATCTGACTCACGATAATCGCCACCTTTAAACTTAAGTCGAGCCTTGCTCGCATCGATGACAGAGTCTTTCGATACAGCAAACGCTGACAACCGGCACAAGTACTTATCCTTGATGAGCTCAGGGATGGTCACTGAGTGGGCAATGCCCTCAAAGAAGTGATCCTTTTTTCCATAGATGTAGCCTTGCCCCATCCGGTATGGCGTAGCGGTTACGCCCAAGACCTTTGGACAGCCGATCTCTTCAAAGTGATTGATGATCTTTCGGTATCTACTATTCAAGTCTGGGCCTACATGGTGGGCCTCATCGATGATGATGTAGTCAACCGGCAATGATTTATCAAGTCTTGTCTGGGAGGCCAGCGTATCTCGACTGGCGATTATGATTGGCGCGGTGTTATCAAATCTTTTTAAGCTTGCAGCGAGCACACCGCAGGGTGCATTCGGCCAAACTGCTAGAAGCTTTTCTTCCGCTTGTGATATGAGTTCTTGCCGGTGAGCAATGATTAAGAATCTGCTAGAGGGATTCCGATTGTAAAGCTCTTGGATTAGCGTAGTGAATACAACGGTCTTACCAGCTCCGGTAGGGAGCACGATGAGTGGGTTTGTAATCTTCTTATCTAACCAACAGAGAGCTTTGTCTAAAGCTTTTTTCTGGTAGTTTCTGAGTTCCATTAGTGAACTATTCCTTCTCCTGTGACGCTGTTAAGTAAGTTGACTGAAACCTTCTCTTTAATACTTTGAATCGATTTATCAACGCTCTCATGATCAGCGAATGTGTATGCGTGTATGAGTGAGTAAGTGCTCATGACTTCTGATATAGCTTCTAAGGTGTAGTCTTTTTCGACCATGGCCCTAAGCCAATACTTTAGATTCTCATAAACAGCTTCCATCTCCTCATTGCTAAAGGTTATTTCTATCTGGTCTATCTCGTCCATGTATCTCTCCTAATAAGGGATGATCCGTTGCGACTACTGGTGGATCAAGCCAGAGGGAAAAGGTTTTTAAGCCTTAAGTCTTTTGAAAAGTTTTGTCAGGTCAAGCCTCCTCAAATACTTTTCACCCTTTTCACCCTTTTCAGGGTGAATTTCTTACGCTGACCAGTTCGAAGTCTGGACTGCTGGTTGTGCAACAGGCTGTGCTGCGGGTTGTGCAGGCTGTGCCTGTGCTACCTTGGCTGGCAAGAAGCTCTTAATGCGAGCCTTGGGATCCGGATACTTTGGATTCTTAGACTGCTCAATGTCAGTCACAACATTGACCGGCGTGCTCATCACAGAGTTCACAAGGGCGGACCCGAGAACCTGATTCACATCGCCACCGGCAGAGGCAACAAAGCTTTTAAGCCGAGCCTTGCCGACATTTGAACTGCCAGTGATGACAAAGTTCTCCCACAAGCGCATGTTTGCATGGCTTGGCCCGAGGATCTTGAACTCAAACGCAAGGTAAACATTACCTGCCTCCGAGGTCTTCTCCTCGTACTTAACTGCCTCAACAGTGTACTCACCTGCGGGTACAGGACCGTTGTCCGTCATCCCACCGCCTACTTCGACTGCGCTCCAGTCGATACCTTGATCTAATATTCCCATTGGAATCTCCTACTTATTAAGATGAAGCTTGCAGGGCATCTGCATAGCTAGTGACGAATGCATTCCAGCTAAGATCAATCTTAGGCGGTAATGCTACTCTTGATTTGGCATCGAATGCGGCGGCGAATTGCGTATGCAAGGCTCGCTTACCGTATGAAACACCGCGTGTTTTGCTACCATCCTTGATCGTTTCCGTCTGATAGTTTGCAAAAAGGTTAAAGTCCACCCAGTCTTTAATGAGTGCGTTAACATTCTTGTTGCACTTCATTTCCCACCGGTCATAAGACTCATGAACCGCATCGTTAAATGGCTTGATCGCAACATGGCTCAAGAGAATGATGTTCATTGCCTTGTGCCGATGCAAAAAGTTTAAACCATCTAGCAGTTTGACCCACTGTTCTCGGACAGCGGTATAACCTTTGCCAAATCCAGGCGCGTCAATGCTATCCCAGCCATTCTTTTCACACACATGAGCCTCAGTCTTAAGGGCTGCGGCATCCGTGGTGTCGAGCACCAATGACTTATAAGAGTGATCTTCATTGGCCAACGTTGCGATCTGGCTAATGATATCGCTCCACTCATTGGCAAGCGGAAACCTTGCCACACCCTCGATGAAGTTCAGGCCATCCTCTGCCTGTATAAAGATTACGTTAGGGGCTCCTGCTCCGAACGTGCTCTTACCAATACCATCCGTGCCTTGGATATTAATCCTGACCGGCGGCAATGGTTCGTCGGGAATCACTTCCCGTGCCGTAGTTACTTGCTGTAGTAACGACATGTCATACCTCCTTTATTGCTTTGATTTTAGGGTCGCCAAACTTAGCTGACATCGCACCATGAATCTTAGGTAAAAGCGGATGGTCTGCATGGTCCAGACAGAACTGCTTAAACTTAGTCAGGTTGACTTTAACTTCGTTGACGGGGGTTACAAAGGAGGGCCAATCCTCAACAGAAGGGTACATCTTTAACGCTTCTGCTAAGAGTTCTTGATCCCAAACGTAGGTACGTTTGATCTCAAAAGTCACACCTTCTACGGTGCGCTCACCTCCCTGATTGCGTATCGGCTGAACAGCGTCATTCGCAAATTTCGTTTCTAGTACTTCTCTTTCTAAACGCTTTATCTTACTATCGATCTCCACCTTTACCTTTCTGGCAGCGACTAACAGACCTACGACTTCTTCGTACTGCATTACACACTCCTTCTCTTCTCTCGAAACAAACTTTCTCATAGCCACAAGATAAAAGCAACACTTTTTTACTAGGTTGTTATCTCTTTTGTGTTGGAGTATGATCGGGTGAACAAACAACAAGGAGTGGCACAGTGGATATCGTAATTGAAAAAGGTGTGGGCGTAGGTCGCAAGACCCGTGGCCCAGGTAGGTGGCAGAAGATACTGCTTCGGCTGGATGTCGGTGATTCTTTTACCATAGATGAGTCGAACGATCCTAAGCTACAGCAGTTGAGATCAATCAGGCAAGCAGCGAAGTCGATTGATTACAAGATTGAATCGGCGCGGGAAGACGGATCAAAGAGGCGAATAGCAAGGGTGGATTGATATGCATTTTTTCCAGCAGAAATTTTGTGGAGAAAATCTAGAGCCTGATCATAAGTCTGATTGGCTGCATGCAATGTGGGAGCTTGGCTTCCATGTCATACCGTGTGGTTCTCCAAAAGAAATAGTACCGCAGTACTTTCGCAGTCGGCATCCCTTTGATACCGATGATGCGCTTAAAGCAAAATGGGCGAAGACACCTCGAGTTAAATGGACGCACTATCAAACCATTCAACCGAGCGAAGAAGAAATAAAGCAGTGGCATTCACAATACCCTGAAGCAAACTGGGCTGTCATAACCGGCATAGCATTTGCCGTTGTCGATGCAGACAGTGACGAAGCCGTTACATGGATAGAGTCTGGTGGCATTACGCGCACACCGCTCAAACAGATAACGCCTCGAGGTGGCACCCATTACTTCTACGCACTCGGACCCGATGACATTCGAAACAGTGTCGGTAAGAATAAGATCGATGTCCGTGGTGATGGCGGGTATGTGATGATCGCGCCCAGCGTAGGTTATCGCTTAGAGTGTGAGCAGTCCTATGGCGTAACATCAATCGATGATCTGCCATTGCTGTCGGGTGTAGACCTGCAACAAATCCATGGCTTTAACTCTGTCGATCCTAACACTGGTGAAGTCCCAAGCATCAGAGAGAAGCTCACCGAGGATCCGAAGGTCGAAGGTAGTCGCAACGACACCCTCGCACGGTTGGTTGGCAAGTGGATCAAAGAAGGATGGGGTCTTCGGGAAGTTCTCATCAAGGCGCAGGACTGGAATCAAAGCTGTTCACCGCCGATGGACTTGGTTGAAGCAACTAAAACAGTTATGTCTATATGTCAAGGGCATATCAAGCGGAACCCAGACCTAGCTGAGAGCGGCATCAACCAGTGGAACACATCAACGTGGCACACAGGATTGACCGAAGATCTAAAGGAGATCCAGGAGCAGGAAGATCCTATTGATACCCCTCAAAAACCAGAGTCAGGACCCCTTGGTTTAGTACCCTTCAGTAGCTTTGAGTGGCAGTCCATGGAGGACGATACCATTGAGCAGTACTGGGGTGATAAGTTCATCTTCGAGAACAGTCGGGTGCTCTTGTTGGGTAAGCCTAAGATCGGTAAGTCCAACTGGCTTGGCGCTTTCGCGGCAGGTGCAACGACCGGTACTGACTTCATGGGTCAGCCTTTCACAAAACCGCTTAAGGTGATGTGGTTTCAGGCTGAGATCATTGCAGAGTTCTTGAAGCAGCGCGTCGAGATGTACTACCAAAGATTCTCAACGAACGATGAGGTCCGGCAGATGGGGTTTGATAACCTCATTATCAGTGGACGGCTCAGAAAGAATCTCATGAAGGATAGCGACATCCAAGCGTTCAGTGATGAGGTAGCGTTCCACAACCCAGATATCGTGATGATCGATCCGATCATTAACTTCTTTGATGGTGAGGAGAACAGCAACACCGAGATCAGAAAGCTTTTGGATCGGGTTGATATGCTCATGGAGATGAACAACGTGGCGACAATCATCGCACACCATACGGGTAAAGAGAGGGCGGATGACCGGTCCTTCTTATCAGCTCGAGGTGGGTCGGTGTTCGCGGGTTGGTTCGACAGCGGGATCAAGTTGATGGGCGAGAAACCTAACATCAATATCTTCTATGAGGCGCGTAACGCAGCAGATCCACAGGAACATATATCGTTGTTCAACTTCGATGATGGTTTGTGGGAGGTCAGCGACTTCACTCGGACACCAAACAAGAAGAGTGATGAAGAGGTAGCAGAGGACGAGGTAGAGATAGCGGGAATCGTCATGAAGGCGATGAAAGAAAACGAATTTTATAAGAGGGCAGAGCTGGAGTTCTTAGCGAAGACTGCCCTCAAGCGACACAAGAAAGCAAATGGCGTGAATGCCTGTCAGCGTGCAGTCACTCACGTTCAGAAACACTTAAGTCATATCGTGCATACCCATTCAGAACCGGGCATGGCGATGTGGCATTATCTCGGTACGAGCACGGCAGCGAAGCCGTGGGAAGTCGAGGCGGAAGGAGCGGGTGATGAAAGTTAGTCTGGATTTAAACGAGCGGGAGGTGGAGGAGGTCATGGAAAAGTACGATGACATGGTCGAGAAGGTGGACAGGATGATGGTGCTGCTTCAGAGGATCAGTGATCACATCGAGAAGGAGGTGTAATGAGCGCATTTGACGATCAGATAGGTGGAAATCATTATAGGTTGATGATGATCCAACCAACCGAGTACATACTCGCCAATAATTTGGATTGGTGTGAGGCGAACATCGTGAAGTACATTAGTAGGTGGCGTGCCAAGGGCGGGGTCGATGATCTCCGGAAGGTGATTCACTATGCCCAGATACTTATCGAGAAGGAGCTCGATGGGGAAGGAAAGGGGAAGACGGATTAGGTTGCTTAGAAACTACACCGAGGCGCCGGAAAGAGCCCCGATGTAGTTATACCCAAAGCAACTAAGGTATGTGTCACGGTTAAGGGATGCCGCGACAGAACGAATCATAACAGAAAGGAGGCGCAACACAATGAGTGAAGAGAAGAAGAAGGTGACAACCGAGATGCTACTCTCGAAGAAAGAACAGCTACAGGATTTATTGGCGACCCTGCGGTCAGAAAGGCAGGCGCGTTTTGATGCGATGATGGAAGAGATGGGTGACCTTATCCCAGGTGATGGGAAAACACTTAGGGATGAAAGTTAATGGATTTTCTAGGCAAAATAGGTGAGGTTAGTGGTCACTTAGGTAGGTATGAAATGAAAAATCTGAAATCATACCTACCCCCTGTGGATAAGTCGGTAAGTGTTTGAAATACATAGGGAAAGTAGGTAGGTATGGTCACTATATGTCATACCTACGTCATGCCTACTATACCTACTTCGTAAGTCATTGATTTATAAGGGTGGTATGATGGTATGGTAGGTATGCTCTCTAAAGAGAGGGAGAGATATATTAAAAATATCTCCCTATCGGTGTACTCTCTCTTGTATTCTTAGAGGGCTTGAGAAAATAAAAAAATTTTGCAGCAGGTTGTAGCAGGAGATTTGAAAATGAGTGATGCAGGTGAGATGAAGCATGAGGTCGCAGAGGTGATGAGTGAGGCTGAGGCGCGTGACTTTAAGATTCCTCCAGGTAAGGACATTCTCAGGAACCCAGAACAGTACAAGCCAAGACGTAAGCAGATGAAGTTTACGCCGAAGCAAGAACGGTTCATTCAGTTGTATGTCTATCATGATCTGACCAATACTGAATGCGCTCATCGAGCAGGGTACTCATTCCCCGCAGTCGCTGCGACCAAGATGCTGAACGATCCAAGGTATACCCATATCCAAGGAAAGATTCAGGAGATGAAGGATCTCGAGCAGAGAAAGTATGAGATTACTTTTGAGAAGGTTGCGCGTGACCTGCAAAAGATTCGGGATGCGGCTATGGAGGATGGTGTCTACGGTGCGGCAGTACAGGCGGAGCTGGGACGGGCAAAGCTTGCTGGGTTGATGATTGATAAGAAGGAGATCAAGACCGGTAAGATCGATCAGATGGATCGCTCAGAGGTGGAGGCAAGACTCATGGCTTTGATTGAGAAGAATGAACTTGCGCCCAAGGTGATTGATCCATCAGAGGTGGAGGTCATTGATCAGGAGCATGAGGTTGAGGAGGAGGATCTCGAGGCCGAGGTTGAAGATGTCGAGGACGATGTCGTAAGTGATGACGATCTTGATGAGGAGGCGGACGAGGATGATGATTCGTTCTGGGAAGATGACGATGAGGATTTCCCCGACGACCTCGAAGATGAGGCCGAAGGGGAGGGTTAGGTTAGTAACGATTGATGCTCATGTTGATGCGAACCTCACATTCAAGGGCGCTGTAGAATTCAGATAAAGCTTCGGAAAGCTTATCCATTTCTTCTAGGAGATCCTTCTTATTTTCGCCGCTAATATCCTTGTAAACAACGTCATCCCAAACTTGAATGGTCGCTAGAAGCGTCATTGGCGTGTCCGGTCTGTAGTGATCTTCCCATACCGTGATCGTTGCTTGAGGAGACACCATCTCTGAAACTTTGTTGGCTTCCTCTTTAATCCTGCGAGAAGAGTCTTCGAGAAGGTGCTCCTTAAGCCTTACCTTCAGTCCAAGATCTTTGATCTGATCTTTTTGCTCATCGATTACGGTTTGCTTTGTCCTGTATTTCTTTGTCATCTTATTTTCCTTTTCTTGCTTTGAGTAGTAAGGCACTTGCGTCCTTTGATGGTGGTCTGAAGCTTCCACTCTTGCGAGCTTTGTCAGTCAGACGCTTCTTCGCGGCGAAACTACGGGCAAGGTTGTATTCCTTCCACCGATGAGCATCACTGCAAAATCTCTTGGTGTTGCGAACGTGTGTGCTTGCGAACTCAATGCCACACCAATCGCAATTGTACTTGCGAGCTTTCTTTTCCTTATGCATGAAGGAGGAGTTGGGCCGAAACCCACCTCGCTTCTCGATTTTTTCAACAATTTCCAGGCTCGCAGCGGGGTCATCCGTATCAAGGATGGTGTCACCCGCGTCAAGGATGGTGTCATCTTTGGTGCTCGGCATAGATCATTTCTCCTATTCGTTGTACAAGCTGAGGGACTACCGCGTTTCCGAGGGATCTAATTCGGTCCACCCGATTGGGAACCCCATCAACCACTCGGTCCACATCGGGCTCAGTTTCCCAGTAGGTCGATCCGAATCCTTCGCCTTCGCACAGAGGTACGAGCGCCGGTCCATGTGCGTGTGACTCTTCGAGCCCACAGGACCGCAGTCTTTGTACTCGCTCGCTCTCGGTGTCGGCCACATCCTCACGGCTGTCTCCAATCCATCGCCCGATTTCTTGCTCAGACCCTTGCGGTTGTAGTTCCCGTGAAGAGTGGGTGTCGGCCACATCCGAATCGGATCCGCCGATAGGCTGTCCTTGACCGCCGCTCCGATGTTCCATCCATGTGTGCCGTTCCTGTGAGATGGTGCTATCTCTTCGCCGCCGGTCATTCTCGTCGGAGTAGGCCACAACCCAGCATCTGTCTCTGCGATGGTGGGCTTCGACGGCACAAGCCGGAATAACAAACGATTGGACTCGGTAACCTTCACCTTCCAAGTCAGAGCACACATCGTCGAGTGCCATCCGGACGAACCCAGAAACGTTTTCGCCAATGACCCAAGCGGGAGCCGACTCTTTGATGACTCGTAACATTTCAGGCCAGAGGTGACGGTCATCTGCCTTTCCAAGTTGCTTGCCTGCAACTGAGAATGGTTGGCAGGGGAATCCTCCGCAAACAACGTCAATTGATCCTTTGTAATCTTTTCCATCTAAATCCCTTATGTCTTCGTGAATGGTGATGTCCGGCCAGTGCTTGGCCAGAACCTGTCTGCAAAATTTATCCTTCTCGCACATCGCGATGGTCTCCATCCCAGCCCACTCAAGGCCGAGAGAGAAACCACCGATGCCAGAGAAGAGGTCAAGGACTTTCATAGGTATTCCTGAAGGTCTTCGTCATCGTTCCTTGGGTAGAGGGAGAAGAAGCCTTGGTTGGGGCAACGCTCGGGCGGCTCGTTTACCCATTGCCATCTGTCTGACTCAGCGATGTTGGGGAAAAGGACTTCCTTTGCTTCGTCAAGAGACTCGGGCATGTACACAAGAGAATCACACTCAAGGTCGATGCCCTCGTCTCGGGTCTTGAGACCGTTCATCTTGGCGAGGAGCTCGTAGTAGTCCATACCGCCGAACTCACCATAGCCATCGTATTCGGGCTCATGCCAGACATTGCCCTCGTTGTCGTACAGATAGACCGGCAATGCGCCCTCGTCTGCGTACCTGTTGGTCACGGACTCACCCGTGTCGTTTGTTAACCATGAAAACATACCCATCTTAATTCCCCTTACAGTTTGGATTGGTTTGCCAGTAGTCCGGCCAGTGACCCGCGCATACCATCTCGCGGTATTGCTTTTCCATCTCGACTTCGTGCTTGTAGTCTTCGTTGGATACCCAGATGAGGATGACCGCTATGATCGTAACCATGGCGAGACCCACAATTGCTTTTCTTTCTTGCTCGAACATCAAGATCCCTCCCAACCCATGGTCCCTTCTGCGGGGTCAACGTTGGGATCAAGGTCAACATCGGATCCGAACAAGGGCTCGTCATCTTCGCGACCTATACCAATCTTCCGAAGGATAGCCTCGGCCTCTTCGGTGTAGTCTTCGAAATCGCTCTGGCCTTCCGCGTCCAAGTGCCAGCTATCGAACTTGGCATCGTACTCATACCTCAGCTCGACACTGTCACGATCAAGCAAAACCTCAGCCAGATCGTCAATCATTAGGATGAAATCATTGATCTTTAGATTTGCCATTGCTTAATCCTCCGTGGTCTTGGTCCAGTGATAGAACTGTTCTTCTTCGGACAGCGTGTTCAAGACCAGATATTCGGGCTCGTATTGCTTCTTCACCCGCTCTAAGGTTTCCGGCAAAGGCTTGGACTTGATCTCGTATATCTTGCCGCTTGAGACTTCAATCATTTGGACCTTCGCACGCATCAATCGCTTGATGTCTTTCTTGATGAGCGAGGTGTTGAGGGTGTTGCAGACAACGATCTCAATAAAGGTGTCCGACACTAGGCCGTAGTTGATCTCATTGTTTAGGGTAACGGACTCTGAAACCCCCGTCTTTCCATCGGTAACACTGACTGTTTTTACAACGAATTGCTTGTAGGTTTCCGGATCTTCGATCTTGATCTGATCGGCGCACGCCTCTCGAAGCTTGACGATCATGATTTCGAAGCTTTCGCATGATTGGCCCTTGTATGGGTAGTAGTGATCGGATCCACCTTTACCGTCATTTTCTGCCTTGCATACTCGGTCGCCATCAAGGCAGACAGTCGCTTCGAAACAATGCGTTTCGTGTGATGCGAATGCCGCATGCTTGATGTTCTTCAGTGATATTCTTGATTCCATGTTGCTTTTTCCTTTAGTTTGCTTTGGGTTTTCGATCTTATCATTTGCTTGGTTGTTGAGTCAACACCATGTGTAAGGAGTGCTAAGAGAATGCGCCCATTTTGTGGGTAAAAGTTGTGGGGAATAGCGCCCTCCCCCTCCCACAGAGCCCTGTGAGGGGCGTTTGAGGGGTCGGTAAGGGCATGGGCAGGGGGTCTGCTTGCGGCCTTCCTGCGGCTTGTGCGTGCGTCTGTTTGAATGTTGCAACACGCGGCAATTTGCTTGCGGCCTAGGGGCGCTTGCGTGCTTGCGGCCTCGCGGCTCATTTCTTGACGATCCGAACTTCGAAGTGCAGGTCGAGTGAAAGCGTGCGGACTTGCGAATAGCAGTGGTCGTGCGTGCCGGTGATCTCTGAATCAAACCAACCGCTTTCGCGGTCGGCTCGGTCTCTTAGGTTGACTTGATACATTTGCTCTCCTAGTGCTGGTGGTAACTGATGTTGGCAACGTCTTTATCCCAGCATGCGCGACAGTCGCGGCATTCGTTGTCCTGCTTAGGTGCTGGGCATATGTGCGAATTGGTGGGGATGGTTCGAGCGTGAACCGTTGAAGTGTTCCGGAATCGCTTTGGCTTGGGACCGTCTACCATCGCGGCCGATACTCTGACAATCAAGTTATCAGGAAGCGTGCCGGTATAAGCCGCGACCGTTTGCGCTTCGCGTGTTGGCAACCAGTGGAGGCAGTCGGGCGTTGCGCGTGCTACCTCCACAATCTTGGCGAAGTGTTCGACGTTCTGGATGTCGCCGGAGTCATGCCAGCGGAAATACTTATCTTTATTGATCGCACGCGCCATGCTTGGCGCCCAATCTTCGCGCGTGATTGTCGCAAGGCGCCGCGCTTGTGCCTTTTTGACTACTGGGAAGCCATACATACCGCGATCGTAAGCGTAGCAATTCTCGCAAGTCGAACCTTTGACCGCTCGCAATTGTCCGCCTACCTTGCACGCTTGCGCGGGTAAACCGTAAGACTTGCTTGGCATCTTTGACGGGTTGGATAATCCGCCTACATTTTCTCGTGCTTCTGATACTTTCATTGTTTCACCTTATTAGTTGCTTGGTTGTTGAATTCTACCATTATTCGCCAGGTATTAAAAGCTATACCTTTTTTCTATTGTCAAGGGTTACAGGTGCTCGCTTGCGAGCTTGCGACCTCGAGGTTTTTTTATAGTGTGAGCATGCGAGCTTGCGAGCTTGCGACCTTTCTATTTTTATATATTAGATTGCGTGACCGGCAGCGGACGCCCGTTCCAGGTAAGCGCTCATAAAAAAGGACCCGAAGGTCCTTCTGTTTAACTGTGAGTGTACCCGTCATCTTCGATGCCAAGCCACATGCCTGACCATTGGACCATGAAAAAATTCCCTCCGATACCTGGAACGATGGTCCTTCTAAACTTCCGGTAGGACATCCCATTATCATTCTGCATCCATTTGCGATGGAGCGCGATTCTCTGTGCTCGATTAATTGTCATCATGTTCTCCCTTAAACCATGCCGCAATTTTGACACTGCGGATATCCGCGCGATTCTTGACCCATCTGTTCAGATGAATACGTCAGCTCTTCATACGATGGTGCAGACCATCCGCATGCATCGCACCTGTATTCGTCTCGCATGATGTCCGTGATTGATCGCCGGTCGAATGGCAATACATTGTTGACGTAGAACAGCTCGATTTGCTCGTCAGGCCATGCATTGATGATCGGGTTCACTGCCAGCACCATCGCTTGAATGGTCGGGTATTGCTTGCCTTGAAATTGATACTTCATTTTAATTCTCCCAATTGTTGATAATGTCTCGGATTTGATCGCGATGTTTAACTAGAAGCGCGTCAACAATACGACCTTGCTCTAACAGTTGATTTTCTATGTCTTCCAACCACTCCTGCCATTCTGCTTTGGTGGCTGGATACTCTTTACCTTTGAATTTATACTTCATTTGATTCTCCAATGTGGGCGCCCGAAGGCGCCCGATTGATTAGATGAATGGATTGATGGTCACGACCTTCTGGATCGCTGGGCTCGGTGTTCGGACCGTTAAACCCCAGTCCCATCGCTGGCCCTCCCAGTTGATCGATCCAATGATCTTGCCAGCATCGCGGGACGTCACGATCATGTTGTCCGGTTTATGGTTGAATCGGGTAAACCCTTTTTCATTGACGCCGATCGAATTTCGAATGGCATTCGCGGGTGCCTTTTTCAAGGTGTCCAGCTCTTTCTTAAGAGCCTTAAGCGCGAGCACATCATCAGACTTTTCTAGTCGTGCGATCTCTTTTACTAATCTTTTAACATTCATAATTCAATCCCTTAATTGAATGAAGGCGCCCGAAGGCGCCTGTTTTTTTAATCTTCTAAAAGCTCAGACTCCATCACCTCGAAGGGATGACGTACTGGCTCGCCGGTGTAATACGGATTTGGATACCATGTATCTCTATCCGTTAAAACCCATGGCGCCTCTGGATCCTCAGCACCCAACACTCTTGCCTCATAGGCATCTAGCTCTGCTATGGTTGGGTAATCAGGCTCGGCAAAAAAATCATCATCTTCCCTGTACATGTGTTGCTCCTTCCAAATGAAGGCGCCCGAAGGCGCCTGATAGGTTTATAGGTCGGCGAAATTGCCTTCTTCTAACTCTGCGAATGCATTGATCGCATCGGTTATTGATTCGTGAGAATCAAACCATTCTTTTAAGATCCGGCGTTGGCCGAGATCCATGTAGCAGAATGTTTCGTGCAATTTTTCCAACGATGATCGAACTGCGAACAATCGCGAATCAACGATCCCGAGCTCTTTGAACATGTCCTTACTGTTACCGTATTGCATATTAACTTTCCTTAATTGCTTTGATTAACTGTTATCCTTTATTGAATAACAGAGTTAAACAATAACAGATAATAGTACTAATGACAACACCCGAATCAACGACCATGCAAAGTTTATGCATATATCTCTATCGATATGATCCTTCAATGATGACTGAGCGAAGCGAAAAGATGCCAGCGTAAGCTGGCATGATCAACATGATCCTATGAAAATCGGCGGGTCCCTTTCGAGGATTCGGCGTTTTTTGAAAAGTCGTCGCTTGCGACCCCGTCCCCCCTTTTTGTGGGGGTAGCTTTTTGTTCTGTATATATATAACGTTCACCAGCCACAATTATGAATTTTTATGAAATGCCGCAACTAGGTCATATTGCTGAATCTGAGATGAAAGAGATCCTGATGCTTCAGGAACGGCTCAAGCTGATGGACTCTCAAGAAAAATGCAAAAGCTCTTTCATGGAGTACATCCGGTACATATGGCCGGGATTCATTGAGGGGGACCACCATCGAATTATTGCGGAAAAATTAACGGAAGTGGCCCAGGGAAAATGTAAGCGATTGATCGTAAACATGCCCCCCCGTCATACCAAATCTGAGTTTGCATCTGTTTACTTTCCGTCTTGGATCATGGGACTCAAGCCAGAGATGAAGATTATGCAGACAACTCACACTGCTGATCTGTCCATAAATTTTGGCCGAAAGGTCCGGAACCTTATGGACACCCCAGAATATAGTAATCTTTTTTCAGAAGTTTCTTTGGCCTCGGACTCAAAAAGTGCGGGTAAGTGGCAGACGAGTGCGGGGGGTGAATATTTTGCAGCGGGAGTCGGTGGTGCCATCGCGGGGCGGGGTGCAGATTTATTAATTATTGATGATCCGCATTCTGAGCAGGACGCGATGAGCGTGAACCTGTTGGATGCGTGTTATGAGTGGTATACCTCGGGTCCTCGTCAGCGTCTTCAGCCAGGTGGGACCATTGTTATTGTGATGACCCGATGGTCCACATTGGATTTGACGGGTCGGTTATTGAAGCGGCAGACGGAAACGCATTCTGACCAGTGGGATATTATCGAGTTGCCTGCGATCTTTGAGGATTCTGGTAATGTTTTGTGGCCGGAGTTTTGGAAGCGTGAGGAGTTGGACTCTGTTAAGGCGTCTATTCCGATTTCGAAGTGGAATGCTCAGTACCAGCAGAACCCGACATCTGAGGAAGGTGCGATCATTAAGCGGGAATGGTGGAATATCTGGGAGAAGGATCAGCCGCCTAACTGTCATTATATTATTCAGAGTTACGATACGGCGTTTAGTAAGAGTCAGACGGCGGATTACAGTGCCATTACGACTTGGGGTGTTTTCACGCCGAGTGAGGGTGGTAGTGATGCGTTGATTCTGTTGGATGCTGACCGTGGCCGTTGGGATTTCCCTGAGTTAAAGCAGGTTGCTTTGGAGCGGTATAAGGAATATGAGCCGGATATGGTTCTTGTTGAGGCGCAAGCGAGTGGTACGCCGTTGACGCATGAGTTGAGAGCGATGGGCATACCTGTTGTGAACTACCGGCCTAGCCGTGGTAATGACAAGATGACACGGGTTCATGCGGTGAGCCCTGTATTTGAGTCTGGAATGGTATGGGCGCCTGACTTTGGTTTTGCGGAAGAGGTTATTGAGGAGTGTGCTGCGTTCCCGTTTGGCGAGAACGATGATTATGTAGACTCTACGACCCAAGCTATACTAAGATTCAGACAAGGTAACTTTATCAATCTTCATTCTGACGAGGCTGAAGAAGAAGTATACCGAGACAAACGCGCATATTATTAATCTCGAGATAAGGACACGATCATGGCAGCAGATCCAAGGGCGACAGCAAGAGTTAAAAAACGAAAAGAAGAAAAGCTTTCTCTGAACAAACCCAAGTACAAGATGGGTGATAATTTCGACAACACTTCTAACTCCTCAAGAGCTGCCGCTATAGCCGCCGACTCTTCTCTTTTTAAGCCTAAGAAAGACAAGCCTAAGAAAGACAAGCCCAAGAAGCCGACTTACAAGAGGGGTGATGATTTCGACAACACTTCTAATAATTCTAGGACTGCTGCGCTTGATGCTGCTCTAAAAAAACGCAAGTCTTCCGCAAACGAGATTTCTGATGATGAGATGAAAAGCATTGATCGTCAGATTAAGGCTAAGATTAAGGCAAATAAAGCATCGGATTCTAAAGTTGAGATCACTGACAAAGAGATCGAGGATATTGCCAAGAAGGCAACTGGTACAGGCGTTGTTCCCAAGGTTGATACTAAGGGTAAGAAGCGCGGATTGGTATTTGGAAAGGATGCAAAGTTCCGTCCTTTCGGCGGTGTTATTGCCCGAGCGTTGTTGGGTGATGATGAAAAATTTGGTGGTGAGCGCGGACTAATTGACTTTCTCCGAAACAAGAAGAAAGCTCCCGTAAAAAAACAAGCAGGCGGAATGATGAAAAAGAAAGGTTATGCGCGAGGCGGTGCGGTAGGTATGTCTAAGCGAACAGCTCCAGGCGTTACAGGTGGCGCACCTCGTCGCGGCGGAACGAAGACGGTTCCACCAAAGACACGCGCTCAAAGCCGAGCTACTTTAAGTCCGGCCCAAAGACGGCTTCTTGATTCTGTTCAAGGACGAGAAGGCAGTAAGCAGTCTACGAGTGTTATCCAGGATCTTTCTGATAAGTATGGGTACAAGCCTGGCAAGCGAGCTGGCGCGAAAGGCGGCATGGGTAAAGGTAAAAGAGCAAAGCCACCCGGAATGCAAATGGGCGGTGCAGTTGGTATGAAGCCGATTGACACAACAAAGCTTGGCGCTCTTCCTCCTAGCAGAAAAGTTCCTGCTATGGCGACAAAAGCGCCTTTGGGAGCGCCCGGAACAAAAAGACCGTCTACAATGCGATCTGGTCCTCGAGAAGAAAAACTTGCTGCTGCTAAGAAGGCAATGGCCATGCGCGGTGCCGCAGGACGCCGGTCGGGTGGTAGTACGCCACGCGGCATGAACATGGGCGGTGCGGCCATGAAGAGCAAGATGGCTTCGAAAGGTGGCAAGATGGGCGGCAAGATGGCGCCTGGGTACAATGGCGGCGGCGCTGTAGGTAAGAAGAGTGCTCGCGGGGTCGGTGCCGCTAAACGAGGGTTTGGCAAGGCTATGCGTTAAGCATGGCCTACCTCCAAAGCAACATTCCACACTTTAAGGCGTGGGTAAGAAGGGAATACACGGTTAATCATGAGCGATACCATGGCGAGTTTTTACACGCTATGGTTGTCGCCGTGACCACCATGCCTACTCGCTGTCTTTCGTTTCAAGTTATTTTTACTGGATGCGAAGCTGATGAAGATGAACCCAACGTACATGGAGGCGCCATGTGGGCAAGAATGCCCATTACCGCGCTGGTCGCTGATACGCCTTTTGAGGAATGGCCTGAGCCAATGCCTGTCTGGGCTGCTCAACCTTGGGATTGCAGTTCTCATACTCATGCTGTTTACGTCCTTGACCGTTGTACACCTTGTCCTTGGCTCGCTAAGATTGATGGTGAATTTTATCCTGCGAAATATCTTTTTACGGTAGACTACGCGGAGAATGAGATCGCTGATGATCCGGCACAGCATAAGCAGTCGCATGTACTTGAGTTGCTTGATGCTGGCGAATGGACTGGAAATATTGTAGCGTTACCAAACAACAGAGTTAGGGTGACGCACCCTGCTTGGTTTCAGACAGGTGAAGGTGCTCCGGACTTTAAGCCGTCACAGCATATTCATTACAGCAAGTCTGACCTAGATTACACGTTAGATGTGAATCAGGTGTTTGATAATTTGTATGCGGACAAGGAATAATTTATGAAGTCTAACTCTGAGATGTACAAGAAGGTTATGCGCCTGCTTGAGGGCTCTAAAGATGAGTCTTTGCTTGAAGAGCTTCGAGAGAATGAGGGTGATCTTATGGATTACCTAACGGAAGAGATGCCCGAGAGAAAGGGTTCCGTTATGATCATGATCAAGAAGGGCAAGAAGGGCGATGATCTTGAAGAGATGTTCCCAGAGAAAGACAATTCCCGTATGAAGTTTCCGGAATTCAAGCGCGGCGGCGAAGTCAAAAAGAAAAAGCCCAAGATCACGTTCAAGAAGAAAAAGGGTTTTGGAACCAAGTGGGAAAACAAGTGGGGCTAATGAATGGCTATTGAACGCGGTGTCGATGACGTTGATATCAGTGAGCTAGATATCGAAGACAATTCGAAAGAGGTCCAAATTGATGTAGAGGATGAGTCTTTTGACGAGATCCTTGGGCCTGGTTTTGATGACGAAGAAGGTATAGAGACTCTTGAAGACGGCACCATGCTGATTGGCATGCCGCCTCCTGTGCAGATGGGAACGGACGTTGAAGACTTTTATGAAAACCTTGCTGAAGTTCTTGATCGTGCTGATTTAGGCCAAATCTACAATGATTGTGTTGCCGACTATAAGTCTGACTTGGCTTCTCGCCAAGAGTGGGAGAAGACTTACAAGGAAGGTTTAGAATTTCTTGGTATGAAGTTTGAGAACAGGAGCGAGCCTTTCGAAGGTGCTTCTGGGATTGTTCATCCTTTGCTTGCTGAATCCGTCACGCAGTTCCAAGCGCAAGCTTATAAGGAAATGCTGCCGCCTGGGGGTCCTGTAAAGACTCAAGTCGTAGGAATGGGTACGCCACAGACTGACCTCCAGGCAGCGCGGGTACAGGAATACATGAATTACCAGATCACTCAGGTTATGCGCGAGTATGATCCTGAGACTGATCAGATGTTATTTTATCTTCCGCTGTCGGGTAGTGCATTCCGCAAGGTTCACTTTGATCAGACGCTTGATCGACCTGTATCGCGTTTTATTCCATCTGAAGACTTGGTTGTACCTTATGGCGCAACGAGTTTGGACAATGCTGTTCGGATTACGCACGTTGTTGATATGCCTATCAATGACGTTAAGAAGCTTCAAGCTGCTGGTTTTTACAAGAAGTCAAAGGCTGCTGAACGCTCATCTAGTTTTTTGAATGATAGTGAGATTGAGGAGGAGCTTGATGAACTCCAAGGCGTTAAGCCATCTGGCAATTCTAATTCTGACCAGTGTGAGATCCTTGAGATGCACGCTGATCTTGAGCTTCCAGGATATGAAGACCTTGATGCAGAGGGCGAAGAAACGGGCATTAAGCTCCCGTATATTGTCACCATTTCGCGGTCTCAGTCTCAAGTTCTATCCATTCGTAGAAACTACAATCAAGAAGATCCTATGCGTAAGCGCATTGATTATTTTGTTCAGTATAAGTTTCTACCTGGCGTGGGTTTTTACGGCTTCGGTCTAACGCATATGATTGGTGGTTTGTCCCGTGGGGCGACTTCTATTCTCCGGCAGCTGATTGACGCCGGTACTTTGTCGAATCTTCCTGCTGGTTTTAAGGCTCGAGGTATTCGTATTCGAGATTCTGACACTCCGCTACAGCCAGGTGAGTTCCGAGATATGGATGCACCGGGAGGCTCATTGCGTGATGCGCTAATGCCTTTGCCGTTTAAAGAGCCAAGCGCCACCCTCCTAAACTTGCTTGGTATGTTGGTTGATGCCGGTAAGCGGTTCGCCTCAATTGGTGATATGCAGGTAGGTGATGGTAATCAGGAAGCGCCGGTTGGGACAACGATTGCGTTGCTTGAGCGCGGTAGCCGCGTTATGAGCGCGATTCACAAGCGATTGCACTATTCGCAACGTATTGAGTTTAACCTCCTTGCGAAGCTCTTTAAGGACTACTTGCCACCTGCCTATCCATACATGACGGCTAATGGTAATCCTGGACTTAAGCAGCAGGACTTTGATGACCGAATAGATATCATTCCGGTCAGTGATCCCAACATCTTCTCTATGAGCCAGCGCGTTATGCTTGCTCAAGAAATGATGCGGATGGTCCAGTCTAATCCTGAGATCCATGGTCCGATGGGAATGTACAATGCTTATAAGCGCATGTACGAAGCGATGGGTGTTCAGCAGGTAGAGCAGATACTGCCACCACCTCCGCCTCCACCACAGCCTATGCCGATGGCACCTGCTATGGAGAATGCAAACTTCATGATGATGCAGCCTGCGACACCGTTCCCAGATCAGGACCATGAAGCGCATATTGAGTCGCACATTACGGTTTATAATTCTGCGGTTGTTAAGACAAACCCGCAGCTTCGCGCTATGATTCAAGCGCATGTTTACCAGCACATTGATCTCATGGCCAGACAGCAAGCGATGCAAGATCCAGAAGTACAGCAGATGCAACAACAAATGCAGATGATGGGGCCTCCTCCGGGTATGGGGCCTCCACCTTCGGGCGGACCCATGGGTGCTCCTCCAAGTGGTCCTCCAGGCGTCAACCCTTCAGTGATGCCTCCACAAGGAGGGGCTCCCGTGGGACCCCCACCTCCGATGGGCGGACCACCTCCGATGGGACCACCACCAATGGGAGGAATGCAACCACCCGGGCCTCCGCCGCCTAACCCTATGCAGGCGATGATTGAGGCTAAAGTTGCACAGATTACCGTACAGTTGATGGAGAAAGTTGCTCCGATCTTTGAAGCAGAAGATTCCGACGATCCACTTGTTGAGTTACGTCGAGAGGAACTTAACATTAAGTCTATGGACTTAGAGCGTAAGGCCAAGGAGGCTGAACAGCGATTTGGACTTGACGAGGAACGCATTGAGAAGGATTATTCAATGGATCAAGAGCGTATGGATCTACAGGCTGATATTGCTGACATGAAGAATAAGACTGCTCAAGATAGGCTAAAGCTTCAAGAGTCTATACAAATGGCTAACGTAGCTGAGAAAATGACCAAAAACATATTTGGGAACTAATCATGATCAAGAGAACAACAAGCTTTAAAGAGCCTAAAGTAGACAAAGGCGGATTCACTGTTAAGGATCAAGGCCGCGTTAAGTACGCGTCTATTGAATCTGTTGAGGCATCTGCTTCGCCTAAGCCTGGTATGGGCAAAGGTAAGTCTCGAGGCGGTGGTGCGGCACAGCGAGGTACGAACTTCGAAGGCGTATTCTAATGAGCCAAATGCCTTTTACAGGACCTGGTCAAGATCCAATGAGAATGAGCTCTAATCAAATCAACGATATGATGAGATTGTTTAGGCGCGACCGTCCGATGAACAATCCTAATCCGCGTACTGGAGAAGATCCCAGAAATCCTTATGGACTTAGCACGGGATTTGCGATGCCGAAAAATGATGGAAGCGGCACCCGTGGCGGTGGATTTGGCGGCAACCTTCAAGATCTTTTTGGTCGCATAGGTCAACAAACTGGGCAAATGCGAGGTTCTCCAAACCCTCAGTACGAGGGTCGTAATCCCGATGGTTCTTCATTTAGGTTGCAGTTTCCTATGTCAAATGACAGACCCGTACCAAGAGCTCAGCCAGCATTAGAGGGTCGACTTCGCGGCGGTCTTCAAGATCCTGAAAGTATGCCACTAGTGCGCGGGAATAATCCGCCGCCACCGCCTCCGATTGATTATAAAGGCCGACCCGATATACTCCAGCCAACAGGTCCTCAACGGCGCGTGCTACAAGAGGCTGGCGGTGATGCTTTGAATAGGCAGATTCAACGACAAATGGGTCAGTCTCAAGAACGCATGCAGCCCGGACTAAGCAAAGAGTTTTTAAGCGGTATCTTTGGCGCCCAACGTCCGATGCCAAGTCAAATGCCATATCAAGATACGAGAGCTAGAATGCCTCAACAAAGGCCGCAACCTCGGGGGCCATTTGGTGGCGGTGGGCGACAAAGATTCCCACAGCCTCAACAGCCTCGAGGCCCTTTGTACGGACAGCAATATAACGGCGGCATGTACGGTCAGCAACCGCAACGACCACCCATGTACCCACAACAACCGCCGATGTACCCAAGACCACAACAGCAATATGGCGGTGGCATGTACGGCGGTGGTGGAATGTATGGCGGCGGTGGCATGTATGGCCAGCCTCAAAGACCCCCAATGTACGGTGGCGGATTCGGTGGTGGAATGGGCGGCGGAATGTACGGTGGTGGTGGTATGTATGGCCAACCACCGCAACAACAGTACGGCGGCGGTGGTATGTACGGTGGTGGTATGGGCGGTGGTATGTACGGTCAGCCACAAATGCAACAACCGCAGTATGGCGGTGGATTCGGTGGCGGCATGTATGGACAGCCGCAACAACGCCAACAGCAGCCACAATATGGTGGTGGTATGTACGGTGGCGGTTTTAATCAACAACAGCCGCAACAACGACATCCCGCCGATCAATCGATGTTCATGAGCAATTTTCAACAACTTAAATAGCAGGCGATGTACTAATGGCAGCAAGAAGAAGACGAGTAAGCAGAAGCAAGCCATCGTCCATAGAAAGAGAAACTGGGAATCCGGCATCTAGATCTGGGACTTCTTCTATCTATGCTGCAATAGCGAAAAAGGCTCGAGAAAAAAAAGAAAAAGAAGCTAAGGCCAAAGCTGCAAAAGATAAAGCTGCAAAAGAACTAAAGCAAAGAAACGCGCAGGCCAAAGAAGATAAAAGACTGGCGTTTATTTCACAAAGAGAGGCAACTGAACTAGCTAGGATAAAAGCTGAGGTTAGTGCAAAAAAACAAAGAGAAGCTGCCGCAGCAAGACTGAGACAAATAGCAGAATCTGCTGCTAAAAAAGCAAAAGACAAAAAGGCTAAAGATGCTGCTGACAAAAAGCTTGCACAAGCAAAAGAGCGAGAAAAAGAACTTGCTGCAGAAAGGGAAGCGGCAGAAAGAAAACGTTTAAGCAAAGAAGCTGCCGCTGCGAAAGCAGCAAAAGAAAGAGAAGCTAAAGCGGCTGCAGATAAAGCCGAGATAGCAGCGGCTAATAAAGCTGCTGAAGAAAAAGCTGCCAAGCAAGCTGCAAGATTAGAGCAAATACGAATTCTTGAGGAAAGAGATCAGTTCCGCCGTGGCGAGCAGCTACAGATAAGGCAGCAAGAAGCGAAAAGAATAAGAGAAGCAAAGGCTGCGGCGGACGCAAAAGCAGCGGCAGATGCAAAGAAAGCAGCAGATGCGAAAGCAGCGGCTGAAGCGAAGGCTGCTAAAGAAAGAGCAGATGCTAGGGCTGCAAAAGAAGCAGCAGATAAAGCCGCTAAAGAAGAAAATAGATCTAGGGCTGCAAAAGAAGCAGCGTTAGCTAAGGAAGCGGCAGATAAAGCAGCCGCTGCAAAAGCAGCAGCAGATGCAAAGAAAGCAGCAGATGCGAAAGCAGCCTCCGATGCAAAGAAAGCGGCAGATGCTAAAGCTGCGGAAAAACCATTTAGCCTTAATGACTTAACGCCTAAACAACTTAATTACACTAAAGCATTGATGAGTAATCTTGGTATTACAGATTTAAATGTCATGTATCAAGTTGCAAGAAATCAATTTGGAACTGGCGAAGAATTAGATTCTAACGCTATGAATCAAACCTTTGCTAGAAAAGACGGTAAAAGTTTATTAAGTGCAATTGGAGAAGTTGGTAAATTCCAAGATTATTCGCCTGAAGTTAAAACAGTAAACTTTACTGCTGACCAACTGGTTGACAAGTACAACAATTCTCGAGGTGCTCAAGACTTTAAACTAACCTCAAGCTACGATCCTAAGACTAACACCTTTATTGAAGATGTAAGTGCTTTTGGTTTTGAAGGAGATGCGGCTACTAAAACCTATACTCCTGAAGAATTTATAGCAAAGCTTGGGTACAAAGGGGATGATTACAATCAATTTAATTTTTCTCAACCACAACAACAAGACCCAGAGCCCACACCTCCCGATACACCTGTTTCTTCGACGGAACAAGACTCAACATCTACTTCTGACGGCATTAATTTAGATGAAAACGGGAATCCTAGAAAAGGCAACGAAGACCCTTCTCTTCAAAATACAGTAGCGCCTATGTGGGCGGCTCAATCTCCAGACTTTAAGTTTACAGCAGAACCTATTCCACGAATTAATCCTGCTTGGAAAGGTCTTGAAGAGTGGAAAGCGCAGCAACAAGACCAAGAGCCCACGCCTCCCGTGATGATTCCAGGCGGAGGCGTTGATACCACTTCTGGCCCTGGTGCTAACCCACCAGGATATCCATATGGAGAAGGTCCAAGAGATGGACCTAAAACGGGACCTGCACCTCCAGGCTTTACGCATTCTGGAGGACCGTCAACGATGGTTATGGTTTCTTTCTACAACCCTACAACGGGTGAAGAATGGATGGCGTCAAGCGGAGGATGGAGTCCTGCACCGGGTTGGGTTCAAGGAAGCAAACCCGCAGATTGGAAACCGCCAACAAGTGCAGACCCCGCGCCTACACTGCCAGATATGCCAGTGCAGCCTGCGCCAGAGCCATTACCCGAATCACCGGCTCCTAAACCTCCTACCTTTGTTGACATGGATCCGCTTAAAGGTATGCGAGATCAGTTTGTTCCAAGAAACATTCTTGGCCAATCTTATGATCCTAAGGTGCGAGAAGACTTTGTTAGACAAATGCAGTCTGGCGCAAACATAACGAGCACGCCAAGCTATCAAATGCCGACATCACCAATACCGCAAACTCAGTTTGGTGGGTATGGACAACCAATGCCGATGTCTCCGCTGGCACCTTATGCAGGACTTGGCGCCGCACCAAGGCCACCGGCTGACAAAGAACCATACGATGAAGACGCGCTTCCAGGTGGTCCATCAGGTCCGCGTGATGGGGGCGGTGTATTTTAATGGACGCAGTCGCATTAGCATCATACATATTTAATAAGCTTAAAAAGCTTGAAGAAGGTCATGTGGAGTTCTTGACCGGTGGCAACATAAAGACAATGGAGGACTACAAATTCGTGATGGGTGAATTATCGATGCTTCGCACCCTTCGCGCTGAACTAAAAGAAGCGTTGCAATTTGAAGGAGAAACCGATGAGTAATCTGTCAGCAGATACTCTCGCTAAATCGTCATTAACTGACGCATATGTGAGTAGTCAAGAGCGTGTTCTAAATCCAGAACTTCTGGATAAAACACTACTGGAAAGAATGCCCAACCCCACAGGTTGGCGACTTCTTGTTTTACCTTATAAAGGCAAAGGCGTAACTGACGGTGGTATTGTTTTAACCAAACAAACCATGGATAAGGAAGGTCTGGCGACTGTTGTTGCCTATGTCTTAAAAGTAGGCCCACTAGCCTACCAAGATGCTGATAAGTTTAATGGCATGCCTTGGTGTGAGGAAGGTCAATGGGTGTTAATAGGTCGATACTCAGGAGCTAGATTCTCTTTAGAGGATGATTCTGAAGTTCGAATTATTAATGATGATGAAGTGATTGGGACCATTATGGATCCCGATGACATCAAGTCCGCAACTTGAGGTGAAACATGTCAGAACAAACGTTAAGCGAAGCTTTATCTGATATCGACGTTGATTTAAATATCAGCGATAAAGATATAGAAAGCGCAGCAGTACCAGAGTATGCAAGAAAATCTAACGATGAAGTTCAAGAAGAGTCTACTTATGTAGAGCTTTCTGATGAAGAACTTGCCGAAATATCTCCTGCTACAGAAGACGTGGTAGAAGAAGATTTTGATTATGAGGAAGATGATGGCGCAGAATCTGAAGCTGACCGAAAGGTAAGAAGTGCTCAGGACCGAATTAACAAGGCTGTTAAGCAGGCGAAAGAGTTTCAACGTCGAGAACTGCAAGCGATTCAATACGCGAAGCAATTGCAGGATCAAAACAGAGAGCTTTCAAACCAGTATAAACAAACCAGCGTTAATTCAGCGGCCCAAAATCTACAGATACAAGAAAGTTATTCTAAAGAGTTTCAAGGCCGGATTGAGGCGCAAGCTGATTCTGCCAAAAGAAACCTTCAGAAGGCTTACGAATCTGGAGATCCCGAAGCTATGGCAGAAGCTCAACAGCTTATTGCCAGAACCGAAGCTGACAGAAGTTCTTTAGCTCAATACAAGCGTGAGCTTGCAAAGTATAAAGAAGACTATCAGCAGTGGGCTTCTAGGCAGCAGGAGTCTGAACCTGAATATCAAATCCCAAATGACTATGTCCAAGAAGAGCCTCAATATCTTGAGCCTTCAGAGAGCGCACAAGAGTGGGCTGCTAAGAACGAGTGGTTTGGAACTGATAGGATTATGACTAATGTAGCCTTTGCTGTGCATGATGAGCTTCGCCAGTCTGGAATTGACTTGGAGTCACAAGAGTACTATTCTGAAATTAATCGCAGAATTCGACAGGAACTACCTCACAAGTTTCAGAATGAACGACCCGCAGGAAACACTAATAAACCCGTCCAAACCGTTGTTTCCGGTACGCGCATAAAAGGAAGTGGACGCAATCAAAATGACCGTAGGATTGAATTGTCACCTAGCGAGCAACAGCTTGCCAAAAAACTAGGTGTTCCATTCAAAGAATATGCTAAACAAAAAATGAGGTTGGAAAGATCATGAGCGAAGACATAAAAGAAAAAGGCGGATCTGGAATGAAAAGGACTCCACGGAGTTCTGATACTAGGGATGCTTTACAAGCTCGAAGACCATGGACGCCACCTCAAATCTTAGAAACACCCGAACCTCCTCCAGGGATGAAGTATCGATGGCTGAGAACGCACATTCGAGGCGAGGATGATAAGACTAATGTTCACATGCGATTGCGAGAAGGCTACGAAGTAGTCAGTCCGGCTGAAGTTGCAGGCTATGATTTGCCTATGAATGAAAGCGGATCTCAAGCAGGAAGTGTTGGCGTTGGTGGTTTGATGCTTGCAAAAATCCCAGAAGAAACAGCAAACGAGCGGAATGCTTACTTTCAAAATAAAACTGAAAACCAAATGAGCGCGGTTGACAATAATTTGATGAAAGACGAACATCCCTCAATGCCTTTTTCTAATGAAAGGAAGAGTAAGGTAACCTTTGGCGGTTCTAGAAAATAGAACCATTTTTGATTGTGTTTAAGGAGAACTAAAATGGCGAATAAAGACGCCCCATTTGGCCTCCGGTATGTTCGTAATATTCAGGGGAATTACAATTCTTCTGGTCAGTCTCGTTATAGAATAACGACTGCTGATGCGACTAACACTACTAAGATCTACGCGGGTGACATTGTTACCCAAACTACATCTGGTATTGTTACTCGAATTGCGCGTGCAGACGGCGGTTCAGCAACTTCCGACATTATTGTCGGTGTATTTAACGGTTGTTTCTACACAGATCCTACGACCAGCACTCCTACTTGGAGTAACTATTGGCCTGGAAATGCAGCGACTGATGCAATTGCTTTTATTTTCGATCATCCTATGGATGTTTTTGAAATTCAAGCAGACGCAGCATTCCCGATTGCAGATCTGTGGGGTAATTTCGACCTTGTTGATAACACTGGTACTGGTAGCACAGCTTCAGGTCTCTCTTATGTAGAGCTTGATGTTTCTACCGGCGCTACAACAGCGACATTACCGTTTAAAGCCCTGGATATTTCTGGTGACCCAGACAATTCAGACGTAAGTACAGCCAACACTAACGTGCTTGTCACCATTCAGAATCATCTGTTTGGTCAAAAGCAAGTTGGTCTAGCTTAAGGAGTTAATATATGGCTATTTCAAGAGCCCAATTAGCCAAAGAGCTAGAGCCTGGCCTCAATGCTTTATTTGGTATGGAATACGCTCGTTATGACAACGAGCATGATGAAATCTATGAAACAGAATCTTCTGATCGTGCATTCGAAGAAGAAGTTTTGATCGTAGGTTTCGGTGACGCAAAAGTTAAGACTGAAGGTCAAGGCGTGTCTTTTGATAACGCTTCTGAAGGCTTTACTGCTCGTTACACCCACGAAACCGTGGCATTAGCATTTGCTTTGACAGAAGAAGCTGTCGAAGACAATCTCTATGACCGACTCGGCGCACGTTATACGAAGGCTTTGGCCCGTAGTATGGCGCACACCAAGCAGGTTAAAGCTGCTAATGTCCTAAACAATGCGTTTAATACTAGCTTTGCTGGTGGTGACGGCCAACCTTTGGTCAGCACAGCACACCCGCTTGCTTATGGCGGTACTCTTGCGAATCGGGCAACTACTATGTCCGACTTGAACGAGACTTCGCTTGAAAACGCACTGATCACTATGTCAACTTTTGTTGATGATCGAAACATGATCTTGGCCCTTCAGGGAACCAAGCTGATTGTTCCGCCTCAGCTTCAGTTCGTAGTTGATCGTTTGCTCGAGACTCCTGGACGAGTAGGCACAGCAGACAATGACATCAACGCCGTCAAGAATATGGGTATGCTTCCGCAAGGTTATGCAATCAACCATTTCTTGTCAGACACTGATGCATGGTTCTTGCTGAGTGACTGCCCAGATGGGTTTAAGCACTTTGAAAGAAGCCCGATTTCTACTTCTATGGAAGGCGATTTCGATACCGGCAATGTTCGCTATAAGGCTCGAGCTCGTTACAGCTTTGGCTACAGCAACCCTCGCTGTGTATTTGGTTCACAAGGCGCTTAATGTTTCATGTGAAACAAAGAGAAAGGTGGTCGTTTGACCACCTTTTTTTTATCTCAAATTTGATCTAGACTGTATGAACTGAGACAAATTAGTTTTAGCGACCGACTCAGCGGACGTTACGAAGACGCTAAAACGAATCCTTTCGTAAGAGGTGAATACCATGGCACAAACTACTTTTTCTGGTCCCGTTAAATCTTTAGCTGGCTTTATTACTGCTGGTGTAAACAGCAGTGTTAGCTTATCTGCGGACACAACCCTAACCGTTGCAACTCATGCCGGTAAAATTATTATGCTGAACGATGCTGATGGCAAGTTTACTTTGCCTTCTATTTCTTCAGCCACCCCCAATGATCCTACTTCTCCCGATCAAGCAAACAACATTGGCGCTTCGTTTTTCTTTTATGTAGAAACCGCAGCAACCGATCTTGATATCTTGACTGACGGCACTGACAAGTTTGTTGGCGCTGCAATGGTTGCCGTGGATGATGGCGCTAAAAAAGCGTTTATTCCTGCGGCTTCTAACGATGTCATTACCTTGAATGGTTCGACTAAGGGTGGGCTCGTCGGCAGTGTTGTTAAAATTACTGCTATTGACGCTGCAACGTACTTAGTTCATGACTCTTTATTGCTAGGTTCAGGAACGATTGTTACTCCTTTTGCTGATGCTTAATCAATTAATTTAGGAGAATAACAATGGCTGATGCAGTAACTTCGCAAACCATTCAGGACGGTGACCGCAAAGCCGTCCTAAAGTTTACCAATGTCAGTGATGGAACTGGTGAGTCAAACGTAGTCAAGGTTGATGTTTCTGCTTTGGGTACAAACTCATCTGGGAAAGCCTGTACTAAAGTAACTGTTACGCAAATTTGGTGGCAGTGTGTTGGGATGGGAGTAGAGTTGTTATGCGATGCAACGGCAAATACTCTAATCATCGGGCTATCTCCTGACAGCAATGGTTACCACGATTACACGCCGTTTACTGGCATACCAAACAATGCCGGCAGCGGTGTGACAGGTGACATTTTGTTTACAACAATAGGCGCAAGTTCCGGTGATACATACACTGTCATTCTTGATCTGATAAAGGAATATTAATGACAACTTCTGGGACCAGAGATTTTGAGCCAGATGTCGCGGAATACATAGAAGAAGCGTTTGAGCGCTGCGGTCTAGAGTTTCGCACAGGTTATGACGGGATTACCGCAAGGCGATCCCTGAATCTCTTGTTGGCTGACTGGGCCAACCGTGGGTTAAATCAGTGGACAATACAGAATACGTCTACAACTTTAACTCAAGGCGCAGAGTTTATTGAGCTTACAGGCTCTACAATAGACGTTTTAGATGTTGTTATTAGAAGAACCGAAGGCGGGGAAACAACCGATATACAGATGGCTCAAGTTAGTCGATCTGCCTATTGGAATATTCCTAACAAGAATACTCAGTCAAGACCAAGCCAATGGTTTCTGGACAAGCTCATAACGCCAAAGCTTTACATTTGGCCTGCTTCTGAGAACAACACGGATCAATTAATCATTAATCGATTAGTTCGAATTGAAGATGCAGATGCAAGCGCCAACACAATGCAAATGCCGTTTAGGTTTTATCCTTGCTTGGCTGCTGGATTGTCTTACTATATTGCTTTAAAGAAAGCGCCAGATAGAGTAGAAATGCTTAAGGCTTTTTACGAAGAAGAGTTCGCAAGAGCTGCTGATCAAGATGAAAGTAGAGCTTCCTTATTTGTTGCGCCAAGTTTAAGAAGTTATAGGAGAGCGTAATGGCGTACGCTTCTGGGAAGTATGCCATTGCGATATGTGACAGATGTGGGTTTAGGTATAAGAACACACAGCTTCGCAGAGAATGGACAGGATTTAGGGTTTGCAGTGAATGCTATGAGCCTAAAGAGCCTCAGTTAGAGCCTCTTCCTCATGTATCTGATGCTCAAGCCTTAAGAAATCCAAGACCTCAGTCTGACTTTACGTCAGGATCTGGGGTGGTTAGGACTATAGATCCTAATCAGATGATTACAACGACAGGAGATTCTATCGGGTCAGAGTTTGATGGCTTGGCAGGAACCGGGGAAGTAGGCACTGTAACAGTGGTGACAGGATGAGCTTTACATACGCAAGTTTAAAAACAGCGGTAGAAAATTACTGCGAAACGGCAGAAACTACTTTTATTAATAATCTTCCTGTCTTCATTCAAGAAGCTGAAGAAAGAATATTAAAGAACGTAGAGCTTCCTGTTTTTAGAAAAAACGTTGACGGAACATCTTCTGCTAACAACACTTACCTTTCAGCGCCAACAGACTTTTTAGCGCCGTACAGCCTTGCAGTTGTTTCAGGTAACGTTTACACATACCTTCTCTTTAAGCATGTCTCATTTATAAGAGACTATACGCCCAATCCAACGACAACCGGGCTCCCTAAGTATTACGCATTGTTTGATGACACAAGCTTTATACTAGCACCTACGCCAGATGCAAATTATGAGTTTGAGTTGCATTACAAGTATCGGCCTGTCTCATTAACGGCTGGTGCAGATTCTGGAACAACATGGCTTTCCACAAACGCTCCAGACGCTCTTTTTTATGGAACGCTTGTTGAAGCTGCAACTTTCTTAAAGGTTCCGGAAGAAGTTGGTGGATATGAGCAGAGATTCCAAATGGGTCTTGATGGACTAAGAAGGCTTGGTGCTGGATATGGTTCAAGGGATGAATATAGATATGATATTTCGAGGGGTTAATCTTGTTTAGTGTAGAAGTCTCAGCAACACCAGGTTCAGTAAACGTTCAAACCACAAGTAATCGTGGGATGAATTCAGAAGAGATTGCGGCTAATGCAGTCGCTAAAATAATTAGTATTAGCGACACTGCGGATCCTGTGATTAAGGCTCAAGCAGAGGCTTTTAAAGAGAGGATGTATTGGATTATTGTCGCCGCTTGCGATCAATCAATAAAGAGCGACAGAACAACTTTGTATAATATTTTTAAATCAAACGGTCATGATGATATGGCTGAAATATTGAGGACTTTATAATGGCTATTGATCAAGCAATGTGTACGTCTTTTAAACAAGAGATCTTGCAAGGCATTCATAACTTTACTAGCGGATCTGGCGGTGGAACAACGACCACAACTGGAAGCGGAAACGTTTTTAAGATTGCTTTGTATACATCTAGTGCAAGTTTAAGCGCAACAACTACAGCGTACTCTACGAGTAATGAAGTATCAGGAACTAATTACACCGCAGGTGGAAACACCTTGACTAATGTTACTCCTACTACATCTTCGACTACGGCGCTTACAGACTTTGCAGATACAACGTGGTCAAGTAGCACCATTACGGCGAGAGGGGCATTAATTTATAACTCGTCAACTGCTGCCGGATCTGCGAATAGGGCTGTAGTTGTTCTTGATTTTGGTGCAGACAAAACGTCAACGTCAGGAGATTTTACAATTCAATTTCCTGCGGCTGGAGCAAGTACTGCAATAATTAGGATTGCATAGGACTAACATGTGGCAGATGTCATTGTTGCGTTTCAAGGCTGGAATAGCTCAACACAGGGTTGGGGCGAAGGCGCTTGGGGCGAAAATATTGCAGTTCCAGGAGCCGTTGCTGCAGTCGGCTCGGTTACGGTTACAGCCGATTCAAACGTTACAGTTTCTGGGCTTTCAGCAACTGCCTCGACTAATGACGTATCGGTTACCGCTGATGCAAACGTATCAGTTACTGGAATTTCGGCTACGGGGTCTGTTGGATCCGTTACAGTTACGGCTGATGCAAATATCTCGGTCACAGGCGTTTCCGGGACAGGAGCTGTTGGATCCGTTACGGTTGCGGCTGACGCTATTGTTTCAGTTGACGGAGTCTCCGCTACAAGCGCAATTGGTTCGGTTACGGTTACAGCTTCAGCGGTTACAATTCCGACAGGATTATCGGCAACTGGATCGGTCGGAACTGTTACAACTCGAACAAGCAACGTCTTCTCTGTCACGGGTGTTTCTGCAACGGGTGCAGTCGGGGATATTAGCTTTGTTGGTAATGTCGTTATTGAACCTTCTGGACTTAGTGCTCAAGGTCAAGTCGGCCAAGCCTTGGTCTGGGGTAACATCATTCCTGGACAAGATGCAAATTGGCAAAACGTTGATGAATCTCAAACACCTGGCTGGTCAAGTATTGATGACAGCCAAACACCAAATTGGCAAGAGGTAGCTTAAATGGCAACTTATGTAAATGACCTTCGATTAAAAGAGATTTCCACAGGGGACGAATCGGGAACTTGGGGAACATCCACAAATACCAATTTAGAACTTATCGGTGAAGCATTAGGCTACGCGACTCAGCAGGTATTCGGTTCTGACGCAGACGCAACGACTACTGTTGCGGATGGTGCTTCAGACCCAGCTCGCGCAATGTATTTTAAGATTACGTCAGCAGGAAGTTTGACCGCGACGAGGACTTGTACCATTGCGCCTAATACGGTATCTCGCGTCATGTTCATCGAGAACGCAACTACTGGATCTCAATCAATTGCGATCAGCCAAGGCTCAGGCGCGAACGTCACGATCTTGACCGGCAAGACAGCAGTGGTTTATCTCGACGGCGCAGGCTCCGGTGCCGCAGTTGTTGATGCGATGCTCGGAGTTGATCCCGGTGTGACCGATACGCTGGCTGAGGTGTTGACGGCTGGTAATACTACTGGCGGCACAGACATTTCTGTTACAAGCGGAGACAAGATAGTAACTGCATCTAACGACAATCTTGTTATAGAACCGGGCGGCACCGGTAATGTAAACATACTTACAGACACTGTAGCTATAACAGCGGCTGAAGGTGAATCAGCCAGTTTAGTTTTGTCGGCTGATGAGTCTGATGACAATCCAGACATTTGGCGTGTAAGAAGCAACACGGACAACACGCTTACTATTGGTAATCAAATATCAGGTTCTGTTGTAGAGCACATTACGATTACGCCTAACGCAACAGTAGCTAACTCACTGGCATCTTTTGCTGGCAAATTAACTACAGCGGGTGTAATAACTGCTAACGCTGGCATAGACATTGACAACATCAACATTGACGGCACTACGATTGCCCTAAGCTCTGGCAATTTAACCCTAGACGTTGCAGGTGACATCATCCTTGATGCTGATGGTGGTGACGTTTTCTTACGAGACGCTGGTTCTGAATTTGGTAGGTTCCAAGGCTCAAGTCAAGACCTATTAATACGGAACGA
>Ga0222717_10000215_pt1 | contig 50235 bp, 38 predicted proteins | sample C33_18DmetaG_FD_165053 | JGI IMG/M metagenome (GOLD analysis project Ga0222717, IMG submission 165053) | Estuarine water microbial communities from San Francisco Bay, California, United States - C33_18D | ecosystem: Environmental > Aquatic > Marine > Unclassified | place: USA: California... | reverse complement strand
CAGCATATACAATAAAAAAGTCTGGCACATATATAGTTTGTTTACCAGTAAATGGGTTTCTGTAAGGGATACGTATTGATTCACTAGCCCATTGACTAACACTAGGATGTTCGTCACAAAACTTCATAAAGGTAAACTCCCAACCTGATCTATACGTCGGTGTTTTATTACCCATATATTTTTTAGGATTTTTTAGAGTGAATTTGCCTTGCGCAAAATGTGCCATATCATATTACAACATTTCTTTGGTCAAACAATTCTGTATCTGGTGGAGGTCTTACGAATCCAATTGCACTAGTTTTAGATCTATTTATATTTAAAATTTGTGCAACAATAACACTTAACTGCACATTAGTTACTCCTGACAATGTATCTAATAATTGTTGAACATTTAGTTTATCTATCTTAGCTTGTTGTAATATAACACTTGCGGTGTTTATTGCAGCAACTTTATCAAAACCTCTTTTTAAGAAATAACCAATAGTTGCATCTATTTCTTCAGGATTATATGCAATATCAGTTTCATAGAAATTCTTATAGTATTCTGGAGTTGGATCAGTAGACAGTGTTCTTGAATCTGAAGTAAATGTACTTTTGTTTCTACTCATTTTATTCTCCTAAATTAAAAATTTGATACTATTTGAACTACTTTAATATTTTCAACTCTAGCTAAGTCCAATACATCTGCTTCAATTGCCAGTCTTTCATCTACAGTACCATTATTATATGTATCCATTGTAACGCCAGGCAATACTCCAGTATTGAGTATTGGTGTAATAAGTTGTGCCATGTTAGCAGGAACTGACAATATTTCCAATACTGATGCTACTGACAGTGCAGGCAAATCTTCAGGATCTGCTTGATTGGCTGTTGTTGTGTTTGCTTGTGTGTCAACTGAAGGAAGATTAGAGTTGCCTGTTGCTGCATTAACTACTGCGCCAATTAATCCGCCAACAACAGCGCCGCCGATGGTTTTGACAAGAGGAGGACTTTTACCAAAAAGATTATTTACTAGACTATTGGTCCCAAGACCTATAAGTGCAGGAATTAACCCATTTCCACCGTCGCCAATAAATCCTTGATCTATTACGCCTAATGTACTAGGTTCTACATCATAACCAATTTCTGCATCACCAAAGCCTACAGGAGGATTTTGACCTACTTTACCTTTACTATATAACACGCCTTCGTATGCAACTGACATTGATGCTTCGTTAAATCCTCCATCAGTACTATCTACACCCCCGTGGTCCCATGCTGATAGCAATGGATTTATTAGTGTATATGCAAACCATTCTCGTCTTGCTAATTGGTATATTGTTATGTAACTAAAAAACGGAGTTCTTTTTTTGTTATTTAAACCGTAATTTGGCACATCGCCAAAATATTTGTCACGTTGTAGATATGCGGCTTGGGAACCAGTTGCAGATCTATTGCCGTCAGCAAAGTAGTATTTGTAATATTCTTCAAACATTGCACGTACTGCACCTAAGTTATCATCATGCAGTGTAATCCTACAGTCCTGATAATCTAAACGTGTTTGAATATTCTTTTTTCTGTTATATTGTTGTTTGTTTTCTACACTCGCTCTAAAACTTGGTAAGTCTGCAGATTTAACAAGAACACCTAATTCTTTTTGAAAACTAAAAGAATTAGAATTTACACTATTTCCAACTTCTGGATTTGGTTGTAACACCACATGATACATGTACTTTTGTTTAGGTGCAAAAGTAAAATTATTTTGTGTATAGATTTGATGTGCATGCCTAGCATCACGTAAGTGTGTGCCAGCAGTTAAATTAAATGTGAATAAATCTTTGATGCTCATACTAATATTTATCCTTAACTATTATATGCGCATATAAAGAAAAGCGAAGATTGATATCAATCAACCTCCGCTTTTTGTAACGCCAATCCTTGAAACTAGTTTAGCCAGTAGCTGTTGTTCCGCCAATGCTTCCAGCAGTAGCTTTAGCTACAGATTCACCAATACCAGAAATATCATCGCCGCCAAATTGTATCGCATTATCATAACGGATAGTTAATGATGTAGTTACTGCGTCACTTGTAGCATATGCTAATGTATTGTAGTTTGCTGATTCAATATAGCACCCTACTAGCTGGAATCTGTCGATTACGTTGGCTCCGTCTGTTCCGTTGCCGCCGTCTAAGATTTCAATTCTAGTTTGGAATTTGTATGATCCACTTGATACAGCACTTTGCTGTTCAAAGAAATCAAACTGTCTTTGAAGTTGTTGACCAATAATTTTTTGTACGTTATTGTTTGCATCTTCACGTAGTGTAAGTGTAATTGGTTCCCATGTATGCTTACCTGCAAGATATGTTCTTGAGTTATAAGCATCGATTGTCATTTGTTCAAATGATAAGTTTGGACGAGTTACGTCTACTACTTGTCTTGAAATTTCTCTTGTACCGTCTGCACCGCCTGTAGTGCCGAAGCTGTCAAGTAATACTCTAAAACGATACTGTAACTTAGGCATCAATAAAGATGAATTAGATCCAGAACCTTCTGTAGGTATACTAATGTTTTGTAGTGTTGTGATTGGCATTTTTTATAATCTCCTGTTACACATGTATTTATGCTATTTTGGGTGGAGTATTTCATCCACCCATTAAGTGCGCATATTAACCTAGTGCAGCAATCTCCCCAGTATTCTTAAGTCTTAGCGGAATGTAAATAAATTCAATCGCTTTAACTGGTTCAATAGCTACATCTAAGTACAGCTCATTACGATCGATTCTAGCTGCTGTATTATTTGATTCGTCACATACAACTAAGTAATCATAAACGGCTCTTAGTGCTACTAATTCTAACAACAATGCATCTGCTGCTGCTTTAATTTGATCACGTGTGATCTTGTCATTTGGTTCAAACAAGTATGGTTTTGCTAGTAGCTCTAGCTGTCCACGTAAGTAAACAGTTAAACGTGCTACGTTAACTCTATCCAATGCACTTGCGTTTCTTGCACGAGTCTTTTGTCCAAATACTACTAAACCTGCACCACTTAAGAATGTAATTGGGTTAATTTTATTTGAATAAAGTGTATCACGCTGTCCAGTGTTTAGTGCTACTGAAACAAATTCGCCTTCGCTATTAACATAGCCCGAACTTGTAGCGTTGCTTACACCACCGCGTCTTGTACCTGCTGGAGCAAACCAGGGGAACGCAACTTGGTCGTTAAGTATAATAGTGCGTAGCGCCATGTGTGATGCTGGAACAACAATGTTATTACCAAAGTTATCACTTGAAAAGCCTGCGCCGTAGTACATAGCCATGTACTCGTCAAAGCTGACTGCACCATCATCATTATCTTCAACAGCAAGTCTAACGTTAGTTGCCCATTCATTTAATGAAGTTGCATCTGGTGTTAAACGGAATGGTGTGTCACCTACCACAAACGATGTTAAACGTCTATCTGTGTTTAGTGTAACCATTTCACCAATTAGTTCAGGATAACCTGGTGTTGCCATTAAGTTAAACTGACGTGACTCTTCGTCGCGTATTTCTTGGTTACTATTTACTAGTGCTTGTAACGCTTGTACAACACTCTTGCGTTGTGCATGACGTCCAAATGTTCCTGAACCGTCTTCGTTATTACCTGAGTCTGTTACCCAACGGTGTGGATAGTAATTAGTTGTACTTAGATCTCCGTAACGTCCGTTGGTTCCGTTAATATCTACATGGTTACGCTCAAAACGCTTAACATTGAAGCCACTTCTGCGTGTGTTCCATAACAACATACCTCTTGGATATAATGCTGGGTCTGGAGCATCTGGGTCTAAGTAATCACTAATAAGCATTTCTGCAATAGTAGCATCTGGTGCTACTGCTGCTGTGCCGCCAGTGTCGCCGTAACGTGCATCGCCAAACAAAATACCTTCTTCTGTTGTTTGGTCTGCGCTATCAATTAAAATCCAACCATTTGCTCCTGTTGCAGCAATAGTTGCATTGTATTTGTAAATTACCGGATAGTCTTCAACACTTGCAGTGCTTACCCAAATATCACCTGTTACTAGTGAGGACAAGTCACTTTGTGTAGTTGGTTCAGTAGCTGACACAATTGGTCCTTGTATATCTGTACCGCTAAATGGACTTGCAATCGAGCTTTCGCCTGTTGTACCGTCATATGCTAAACCTACCCAAGTTTCGCCATTGTGTACCATCATGTCAACTTCGTCAACGATTGAATTGTACCATAATGCGCCTTGTGCTGTTAAGCTCAATGGTGCGTTGTTTGAAGCAGTATAAGTTAATGGTGCCCAGTTTGAAGCTACAAACTGCTTTGGTGATGTAGCTCCTGTTGTGCCTGGAGCAAAATACAAGTTAGTTGTTCCGCCTGCACTTGCACTAAAGCCAAATAGTTCTAAGCCACCGTCAGTATCAACTAAGTCAATTTCACCGCCTAGTTTGTGTGAAATCTGTACTCGATTTTGTGCATCAACTACAGCAATAACATTCGTTAATCCTGCTGCGTTAATTTGACCAGCTAATGTATCTGCATCGGCAATGTCAGCAGCGGTTGTAACGCTTACTGTGACTGCTGATGATTTACTAGCCGAAGCTGCTGTTGTTTCTTGTACAGTAAATGTATATGTAGCTGCTGTAATACCCGTTGATGTAACTTTAGCACTAGTAATTATAGTTGCGCCAATTGCACTTCTACGGAATATTTTAAAGTCAGCAAGTGGAGGTGTTGCTCCTGAAACGTTAACGTCTGCAAATAATGCATCAACATTAATATTTGTGCCGCCACCTGTTGGATCTAAACCGTAAATTGCTTGCTCGGGTCTACTAAAAATTGGTGATGCAACTTTATTCCAAATATTAGATGCTGCTGAATATTTTTTAATGTTAATATTTGCGCCACCGTTTGGTTGTGTTGTCTTAAGCCAAACACTGCCTGTTGGAGCAGGTGATGTGTCTGAAGACTTAAAAGTTGGTACACTTGTATGTGGAGCAATTTGCACTCTTGGTGCTGAATATTCTGCTACTGTTAGTCCTAAATTTGCTACTAGTGTGCCGTTACCTTCTGCAATAGTAACTGTTCCTGTAGCATTAGTACCTACGCCGCCTTCATCGCGGATTGCGGTGTCATCAGCATAAATTCTAATTCTGCTATCAACTAGTGCAGCATTTATGCCTGTTACTGCTGCTGCATTAATTGCTGTTACTACATCAGTAAATGTTGTACCGCCAGCAACGACTGAAACACCATTTAGTACAATTGTATGTGTAGCATCAACTGTTGTTGGAGCATTGGTGCCGCTGGCTGCTGGAAAGCTATCTGCCCACTCTGGACTACCTAGCTTAACCCACTTACCTGCATTTGCTGTTCTTGTTGCTTGTGATGCACCGTAACCTGGAGATTTGTAAAATACTCTATTATCATTGCTTGAATGATCAATAGCATATTCTCCAATTGCCCCAACTGCTTGTTTAGGAAAATCACTACCATCTAAGTCATCACTTGACGTAATAGCAATGTGTGATGTACCAGTAAATGATTGTCCGCCTACAGTTGTAATAGCTGCGCCATTCCATTCTAAAATACCAAATTCACTTGCAAGGGTGTCTAACCACCATGCGCCGTTTGCAGGTGCTCCGCCTGGTGCTGATGCACTTGCTTCTAGTTCAGCTAAGTCAATGTCTGCTCTTACTACATAAGCACGATTTGAAACGCCTAGTGCAGAATAAGCAGCCTGTAAGCCGTATTCGTTAAGTTCGCCACCGTGCACCATGTTACCTGAGGTGTCACTGTAAAATAATGGGTCGCCAAATGTTTCACCGAGCTCTCGCTGACTGGTGATTAAGTAAGGTTGACCAGCGTTTGCTTTAGTTGTACCTGATGCTGTTCCTGTGCCGCTGCTTGAAAGTTTATTACTAGCAGTTGCTACAAAAATCATAGGTACAGTTCCGCCAGCTGCTGGGGTGTAGAATGATTCGTCAATTACGTTGACTTCTACGCCTGGTGATACTAATGCCATGTTATTTCTCCTGTTGGAATTATTAGTTTTTGTACTGTTGTTCTATATGTATATTTACCTTTTAATTAATAAATCACCTACAATAGACCCCTAAAAAAGGGGTAGAAAAGGTGAGCTAAATACAATATGAGACCTTTATGTGTTTGTGGATATCGACCTGCTGCTATTAATTATAAAAAAGATGGCAGAACTTACTATCGTAAAAAGTGTGAATCGTGCTTGCGTAACGGTATTGGTCACGGTATACCTATGTGGGAACAAAAAGGATATGTCAAAAAAGATATATGTGAAAAATGTGGATTTAAATCTAAGCACGAAGAACAATTTAATGTGTTTCATGTAGATGGCGATTTAAATAATTGTCGTCCTAATAATTTAAAAACTATTTGTGCTAACTGTCAACGAACACTTCAGAAAGAAGGTATCCGCTGGCGTCAGGGAGATTTAACCCCCGATTTTTAAACAACGTCTGCATTAGTACATGTACATTCTTTTTTAATCGTTGTAAGTCGCCATTGTTATCAATAGTATAATTACACATCCATTGTTCAATACTCATTGATGCAGGATCTTCACTAGGTAAATGATCGCTTCTGTCTACCCAGATAGCATAGTCAAATATTTCTTCATTTTGCATTGCAAAAAATTCACGCTTGTTGCGCAGACCACAGTAGATATCGTGTTCAGAGAATAAGTTACGTCCTAGTCTTGCTAAGTCATCACTACAATAGTCATGTATCATATTATACCATTCAGTACGACGATTGTGCCTATCTGTATAACACTCTTCTTCATCAGCGTAACTGTACTTGTCTTTTAGATCATCAAAGATAAACAATTGTGAACAAAATTTTGAACTAGACTGAAATGTATATCCATATTGTTCGAGCATTTCACAAACAGTATCTTTGCCATGACGACCATGGCCGACAACAAGTAATTTAGGTAACATACAATTCTCCTTAAAGTATACTATGTAGTATAACTTAATTTTAAGGGTTTGTCAAGTGTTTTTAGCCAATAGTAAAGCCGTAGCCAACGCCGCCAGATACTTGTAAAGTTAGTTCAGCATCAAGTTTATCCATTTCTTGTTGAGCCTCTGCTTTGAGCGCATCGCCGTTTAGTGTTGAGCCGCCTTGTGGTCCTGCGATAGTAGCAAACTTTGAACGTGCTTCGCCTAGCATATACTTACAACTTGCAAGCGTGTAGTCTTTAATCCATTGGCTTGCTAAATAATCTTCTAGTAACTGACTATCTGGACGATAGTTGTAACAATACAGTAATAGTCCTTCCTCAGCCCTTGGACGCTGTAGTAGTGTAAGTTTTTTACTTGTAGTATTCCATTTAAATTCAATAAATGACCCAAACATTCTGCCTACTAGTTCTTGGTGTTGTGAAAACAAATCATATGTTGCTAGTCCGCCCATCTTAGAACCTGATAACAAATAAGTGTTTGTGTACGCTAGATTAAATGGCTCGAACATACTCCCGCCGTCACCACCTCCTGAACGTGATCCAATACTTCTACGAAATAGTTTACGTACTTCTATAACTTCATTAGGTAATGTATATTCATTTTGATCTATAACTGTAGTTAAAAATATGTAAGATTCTTCAACACTATTATCACTACGCTGCCTAAAACGACTTAGTGCTTTATTAAGTGCAGTTTGATAATGTATAGGATCAAGTTCAACATCAACCATCCCACCACCTAGGAACGTATTAACGTAATCAAATATTTCTTGTTTTTGTGTTGCTAAGTCTGCCATAGTTTGTCTCCACTAGTATTTATGCTAAATATACATATGCCAAGACTATCTTTATATAAACCCGAACGCGGCAATGATTATTACTTTTTGGATAAGCAAATCCAAGAAATGTTTACCATTGGCGGTACTGATATTAATATACACAAATATTTAGGACCTAGCGCACCGTCAGAAGATGACCGAAGTGCGGTACAGCCAGAGTACGATGTAGTAAAAGAAACAAACATTCAAGACTTGTTATTTTTAGAAAACAGAGATCGTAAATACGATCCAGATGTTTATGAAATGCGCGGAATTTATAATGTACAAGATATTGATTTTGATCTATCACAATTTGGATTATTTTTAAGTAATGATACACTGTTTATGACTATACCGATTAACAGTAGTGTAAAGACATTAGGCAGAAAAATTATGAGTGGCGATGTAATTGAATTGCCGCATTTAAAAGACGAATATGCATTAAATGACTACGATGTTTCACTTAAACGGTTTTATGTTGTAGAGGATGTAAACAGAGCCGCAGAAGGATTTAGTCAAACATGGTATCCACATTTATATAGACTAAAATTAAAACAAATTTATGATGGACAAGAATATGCAGAAATACTTGATCTTCCTGTATCAGAAGATTCTGATACAACACTAAGAGATGTATTGTCTACATATGAAAAAGAAATGCAAATTAATAGTGCAGTAGTTGCTCAAGCAGAAGCAGATGCTCCTAAAAGTGGATTCGATACTAGTCATTTTTATTCTATTGCAACAGACGATGCTGGCAATGTTGCATTACAAACAGCAGACGAAACTGATTTAGATGCTAGTAATATTAATGTAACTTCCGACGAAATAGCTGATAGACCAGACAGAGAAGGCTATTCAGGATATCTTGTTAATTACGGTGACGGAACTGCTCCAAACGGAGCACCATTTGGATTTGGCATACAGTTTCCTAGAACTAATCAAAACGGTGATTATTATTTACGTACTGACTTTTTTCCTAATAGAATGTTTAAGTATGACGGATCGCGTTGGATAAAAGTAGAAGACGGACTAAGAATGGATCTAAGTAATACACTGGAACGCAGAACTTATAAATCATCGTTTATTAATAATACTGCATCAAATACAATTGACGGCGAAGCAGTGCCAGAAAGACAGAGTTTGTCGAAAGCATTGCGTCCACGTAAGCCAGAGGCAGATAATTAATGCTACATTTTTATGACGGACAAATAAGAAGATATACTACGCAGATGATGCGTATACTCAGTAACTTTCCAGTAAAAGACGGAAAGGGTACAATTAAAGACGTACCAGTTACTTACGGAGATTTAACTAGGCAAGTAGCAAGTATTATTAGAGAAAACAGTGAAAACAAACTTCCAACAGTTCCTCGAATAGCAGTTTACTTAACAGGATTAGAGTTAGATAAAGATCGTTTAGCAGACGCAACATATACTCGTAAAACTGCAATTAGAGAACGAGCATTTAACCAAGAAACAGGCGAATACGAAAACTATCAAGGCAAAAACTATACAGTTGAAAGATTAATACCAACTCCGTATATGATGCGGTTAAATGCAGATATTTGGGCAAGTAATACTGATCAAAAATTACAACTTCTAGAGCAAATACTAGTATTATTCAATCCTAGTTTAGAAATGCAAACTACTGATAACTTTGTCGACTGGACTAGTATAACTGTTGTAAATTTAGAAAATGTAACATGGTCTAATCGTAGTATTCCTGTAGGTATTGATAGTGAAATTGACATAGCAACACTTACATTTAGTATTCCAATATACATTAGTCCGCCTACCAAAGTTAAAAAGATGGGAGTTATTACAAATATTATTACTTCGATGTTTGATGAGTCTAGAGGCGATATTGATTCTGGTATAAGTGCTCCGCAATTAAACCAATATGATGATTACGCTCAACCTGGTACTGTAGAAACTAGTGGAGGACGGAAAGCAAGCACAGACATTGCAGGCGAAACTGCTAATGTTAATTTTAATACATTCGGAGCATATGTAGACGGTGACACAGTGAGATTAATATCAAACGGTGCAGTTGGTGTTAAAAATTGGAGAGAAATATTTATAGCACTTCCAGGAACATATGCTGCTGATGTAGCTAGGGTATTTTTTAGAAGCATCGACAATGACAGTACTTCAACTGGTACGTTTACCCTTAATCCGTTTGATGAAACTATAATTAATGTTAATTGGGATGCAGACAGTTTTCCCTCTGACACTATTATAAGTAATAGAACTAGCATTGATTATATTATTAATCCGTTAAGTTACAATCCGACAAGTATTAAAACTTCTGGATTACGTTTATTATTATTAGACGATATAGGCGATCCTAGTAGTACTGCTACACAATTTCCAGTTGCTTGGCAAAACAATGACGGTAGCGGGATAGTAGCAAGCGCAAATGATATTATTGAATGGGACGGAACTAAATGGGTAATTGTGTTTGATGCAAGTTCTGCTACAGATACAATATACACTACTAACCTTAATACCAATACTCAATACAAGTTTAAAGACGACGAATGGCTAAAATCTGTAGACGGTGATTATCCAGTTGGGACATGGAGAATAGACTTGACTGGCTAACTATATGTATGACTAATATGATTACATGTAGTGGAGCATTATTCTACACATTAGATACTAATAGATTCCTTTTCTTACACAGAGCCAAAGGCAAACGTAACAACATGTGGGGGCTTGTAGGAGGTACTAACGAAGGTTTAGAAACTCCTTGGGAAGGTCTTAAAAGAGAAATTTCAGAAGAAATTGGTAGTGTGCCTGATATTAGAAAAACATTGCCTTTAGAAAGTTTCATTAGTGCAGATAGTAAGTTTCACTTTCATACATACCTATGTGTAGTACAATCTGAATTTATTCCTATATTAAATGACGAGCATAACGGATATGCTTGGTGTAGTTTTACCAAATGGCCAAAACCTTTACATCATGGTTTGCGCAATACACTTCAAAGTAAAGTCAACTTATCTAAATTAGAGACTGTATTCCAAACTATAAATCTTCTTGACAAATAATACAAAAGAAAGTATAATAAAACTATGAAAGTATTAGTTCTTGGCGACATAATCATCGACACATATATTTACGGTACAAGCACTCGGATAAGTCCTGAGGCTCCTGTCCCTGTTGTAACATATAACCGTGAAGTTCAAACAATTGGCGGCGCAGGACTTGTATATGAGAATCTTAAAAGTTTAGGTGTTGATGTTGAATTAGTTGATATCTTTGACGAAGCAAGTGTCAAAACTAGAGTGATTTGTGATGGACATTATGTCACACGCATTGATAACGATTATCACGCAGACAGTAAACAATACCTTGATTATATTCTATCACGAGATTTTAGTGATTACGATTATGTAATATTAAGTGATTATAACAAAGGTGTACTAGACGAATCTCTAAGAATTATTGAACATATTAATAAGTTTGATTGTAAGATTATTGTAGATCCTAAAGAACATGCAACCCAATACAAAGACGCATGGTTAGTAAAACCTAACAATGTTGAATTTACTAAGTTTGGTTTTTGTCAGTGGCAAGGTAATATTATTACTACTAATGCTGGCGATAATGTACTTGCTAGTATAGACGGTGTTGATTATAATCTGCCTGTTGCACAAGTAGAAGTGTCAGATGTTACTGGTGCAGGCGATTGTTTCTCAGCTGCATTTGTATACGGCTTAACTAAGAATTATGATTATACGCAATGTTTAGAACTTGCTATAAAGGGCTCTAGACGTGCAGTACAGCACGTAGGTACACATATACTTACACACAATGATATTGAAGAACGTGTAATCTTTACAAACGGTGTGTTTGATATTATGCACACAGGACATTTTAATTTACTAAAAGAAGCACGTAGCTTAGGCGACAAACTTGTGGTTGGTCTTAATTCAGATGCAAGTGTAAAACGCCTAAAGGGCAACGATCGTCCAGTAAACAATATAGAAAAACGTGTTGAACAAATATCTATACTACCATGGGTAGACGAAGTTCACGTTTTTGAACAAGATACTCCTTATGAGTTAATTAAACATATACAGCCCAACTTAATTGTAAAAGGCGGAGATTATACTGTTGAAACTGTTGTGGGACATGACTTAGCCAACGTACATATTATTCCTACAGTAAACGGGTATTCAACAACACAGATTATAGAGAACAGCAAATGAAAATTTTAGTTACAGGAAATCAAGGATTTATTGGAAAAAATGTTGCAAGTTATTTACAGCAACAAGGACACGAAGTAGAAGGATGGGAATGGGAGCCAGGTGTGCTTCCACATACTGAAGGCTATGATTGGTGTATACACTTGGGTGCAATTAGTTCAACTACCTTTACTGATGTGAATCAAATACTAGAACAAAATTTTGAGTTCAGTGTTAGACTAGCACAAATATGTGAAAACTTTGGTACTAATTTACAATATGCATCTAGTGCAAGTGTTTACGGTCCAACTACACATTTTACTGAGAACGGTCCGTTATTACCGCAATCGCCGTATGCATGGTCAAAGTATTTGTTTGATAGATTTATAAATCAATACATAGATGAATTTGCCATTAAAATACAAGGCTTCCGTTACTTTAATGTTTACGGGGAAGGCGAAGAACACAAAGGTGATCAAGCAAGTCCGTATACTAAATTTGCATATCAAGCTAAAGACAACGGTGTAATTAAGTTATTTGAAGATAGTAATAATTATCTTAGAGATTTTGTATGTGTAGACGATATATGTAGACTACATGAAAAAATGTTTGATGTAGATCAATCAGGCATCTTTAATGTAGGTACAGGACGTCCAGTAAGGTTTGAAACAGTAGCGCAATCGATTGTCAACAAACACGGCGGCGACATTGAATACATACCAATGCCAGATAACATGAAATCACAATACCAAAGTTATACCTGTGCAGATCTAACTAATTTAAATAGTGTAGTAGATATGCAGTGGACAAACATAGAGGATTATATTAATGGAAAATGAACCAACTAGACTTAGCGGAGTTGTTCCTAAAGGATGGGGCTACGAATTAATTTGGGCATCCACTGACAAGTACTGTGGAAAAATTATGTTCTTTGAGAAAGAAGGTGCTCAATTTAGTATGCATTTTCATCGAGAAAAAGAAGAAACATGGTTTGTAAATACTGGTAAATTTAAAGTACAATGGATTGATACTACAAATGCCGGATTGTATGAAAAAGAATTAAACGAAGGCGATGTCTGGCATAACCCTCCACTACAACCACATAGATTAATCTGTCTACAGGGAAGTTCTAGTATTACTGAAGTGTCAACAGCAGACAGCGTAGAGGACAACTATAGAGTTGCTCCTGGAGATAGTCAAACGTCAAAGGAAAAAAATGGCTAGAAGTGTTTTAGATAATGCGTTTGTAGGTAATACTGGATCAGAATTTAGTAGTAATAATACTAATACTAATACTAATAATGATTACAATAAACCAGTTGTTGGCTTAGATCGTGACGGTGTGCTTAATGTAGACTTAGGCACATATGTAACTTCCCCTGAATATTTTCAACCTATACCCAACAGTTTAGAAGCTGTTGCACTACTACGATCTAAGGGTCATAGAATAGCAGTTATTACTAATCAAGGCGGAATAGAAAAAGGTTTAATGACTACTAATGATGTAGAACAAGTGCATAATAAAATGCTACAGCTTTTAGGACAAGCAGGATGTCCTAGTATTGATGCAATATATTATAGTACCAGTAGTAGAAAACAGGATATATACGCTAAACCAAATATAGGAATGTTTAAAAGATGCGAAAAAGAACATTCATTTATTAAATTTTCAAAAGGTTTTTTTGTTGGTGACAAACTTAGTGACTTAAAGGCTGCTTACAAAATAGGTGCTAAGCCTATACTAGTTAGAACTGGCTATGGTTTAGAAACTGAAAAACAATTAAACAAACACGCATACAAACAGATTAAAAAACAAACACTTGTGTTTGATAATCTTTGGGAGTTTGCACAAGCCCTTTAGGCTTGTGCTTCGCCCCATCTTAGAATAATATTTGCATCAGTTGCGACTCCGCCAACTTTATACACGTTAAGTGCTAGTACATCTGGACCATTTGGATATGTTCCTCGTCCACCTAGCGGCGTGTTTGTAAGCTCTTTCAACTGCGATAAGTCTAAACTAGCACGTTCACCTGGTGTTGCAATGAATGAGAATACTGTTTCTCCAGGCTGTGCATACGGTGGTTGCACAAACGTAAATTCTACTGTACCTGAGCCCACTGCTAGTGTACCAATAAACGCATTATTAAACTGCACTTCATAGTACTCTGTGCCGCCGAAGTCTAACAAGTCAACACTGTTGATCAATGTGTTAGCTGGGAATGTAACACTGCCGCCGTTGGATAGTTCTGTGCCAATCCCTGCACCCGATGCTTCAAAACTTGCTTTAGCAAAATATGCAAAGTTTCTATTAACCAACGCTTCATTGGCAGTTAACACTGAAAACGCACCTACAGTTCCGGATGATGTTTGACCATTAGTATTTCGGCTTAATCTAAAATAACCATAGCTGCCACTGATATACACATCAGTAATAGTAGTATTTGCTCTAATATTACTACCTGTAATAGTTTTACCTAAAACAGGGCCTCTGCCTGTAGTTCCGAATGTAGTTTGATAATCTGCTGTATCAATGTATACATAATTTCTATTATTTGGACTGTTATATATACCTGAATTAATATCTGCACTAATTGAACTTTGTGATGTAGCTGTTGCTGTTGTTGCAGCATCACCAGTTGACCAGTTAACACTACCGCCGGAAGCAATTTGTGCAAAACTTGGTTGACCACCTTGTGCAACCCCGCTTAGTCCTGTCCAACCAATGTCTGCTGGATTAAGTGGATAGTTTTGCGGATTAAGAATTCCTTCAATAACAATACCTCCTACGATATCATTAGTTCCGTCTGTGCCGTCTGATGTAACTTCAATACCCTGTAGTAGTAACTGTGCTCTGTTTAGTAGTTCTCTTTCACCTAAATCACCAATAAGTGCATTTGATACACTTGGTGATAATCTAATTAAGAAAGCACTTTGTTTAGTAGTACTAACGTTTACTTGATTCTCAGCGTATGAGAAAATATATCCTCGATCATCGTCAAACATGCCGTCTGTAATAAACGCACTACCCCAGTGACTAATCAATGGTGTAATAGTTTGTGATATTAGCACAACACCTGTTCGATCAGTGTGTGTTGTGGCGGCAGCAGCTGTATAGCTTCGTGTTGCTCCTGCTTGAAAGTTTGTAAATGTTGCGCCACGAGTTACACCTGTTAGTGTATTAGTAGTTTTGTCATTACTAGTAAATGTCATAATTTCATTATCGATATAAACTGTACCATAATCTGGGAAGAAACTACTGTCTGTTAATGGTATTGTAACTTGACTTATATCTAAAGCTTCTCTTAACTTGCCTGAAGGACCTTCATTACTAACTTCATAACGTACAGGCAAGTTACCTGAACGCATAAACGCTTCTGTGTTTACGTTTGAGTTACGCATTCTGTGTGCAAACACAAAGTTACCATCTGCGCCACGTAGCATAAAGTCAATAAAACCAGCACCATACCAACTGTATTGAATACCAATCATCTGCATTTTAGCAATGTCAATATCGTAACCACTTGGGCCAGTACCGTCTAGTGTATCTAAGTTAAAGTCTTTTTGTTTTGTTTTCTTATCTACAATTAGGTTAGCCTTAGCGCCACTAATGTTTACAACTCCGCGGAAGTCTGGCGTAACTGTTATTTCAGTTTGACTGTTGACATGACTTACAACGTGCGTCATACCTTTAATAATAATTCTGTCACCTGCTTTTAATTGATCTAAAAATCTAGTGTTTGTTCCTGCTACTAAGTTATCATCTACGTTTAGTGCAATTGTTCCTGCAAGTTGTCTTGTACCTGTACGTTGTGCTACACTAATTTGTGTGCCGTCAAATTCCCAGAAAATACCGTTTTGATCATCAAAGATACCTGAACGTACTGTAGCTCCGTGCCAAGCAACAACGCTCATCTGTGAGCCAAAGCCTAGTATAGCGGTAGTTGCGCCTAGTCTACGCTGTGCTCGTACTGTAAATGTACGTTCATCAATTACACTTTCTACGGTGTAATCAAACTGTGGCGGCACAGCAGTTTCACTACCACTATTATATCCAGGAGTTTCTACTCCGAGAATTCTAACAATGCCACCAACTTGTACGCCGTGATCATTATCATCTGTTTCAATTGTAATTAGTGATCCTACTTCTACACCGTCTGCTGTTAGACTGCGTAAATCGTAACTTGGTGCAAACAGAGCACCTGTTGTGTACATAATGCCTTTACCTGACTGGTAACGAATATACTTTTTACTTTGACGAATTGCTTGCGCTCCGTGCTGCGGACCGCCTGTACCTAACTGTACACCGCCGTCATATGGTCTGTGAACAAAGAAGCTGTCAGGTCTTGAATACAATGTGCCTAATATACTAGATGTTGTTGCATCAATTGTTCCAGTTGCTCTTGCTTGATATCTTAATTTGTTTACGGCAGGTATATCTGTAGCAAAGAATGATCCTGCTGATAATGCATGATTGTTAACTCCGTCGTCTGATGCAGAAGTTACAATAAATGTGTCTCCTGGAACAAGCCCATGTGCATTATTTAATGTAATTTCTAATGTTGCCAAAGCGCCGTATGTAATTGTTGCGTTTTTAGAAATTGGACCACTTGTGGCATCTGTAACAACTACTGTACTAATAAACGTAAATTGATGTCCAGCTGGAGCTGAATCGCTTTCGTCAATTATTGCTGTAGCAGCGCCAGAACCGTCTACACTTGTAATTCTAACATACACATCATTTATCGGCGATGTGCCGCCTAAATTAATACCTTCGATAGTAAAGGAGTTTCCTACGCTGTAATCAGCGCCGCCGTCGTTAATAGTTACACTGCTATAAGTTCCGGCTGCTCTAGTAATATCTAGTCTTAGTCCAGATCCTTCAAGCGGTTGTGTTGTTCCCGTAACACCATTAAAAGTTGCTGTTCCAGTTACTGCTGTACCTGTATGACTTATTGCTGTAATAACGCCTGTACTAATGTCATCGACGGCTGTAACAGTTATAGTAAGATCGTTAGCTGGACTAGTTCCTGGTACATCAGTGCCGCCTTGGATGACAAATTTTTGACCTACATTATATCCAGTGCCTGCTGTAGCAATAGTTGGAGTGTAAGCTCCTACTGCGAGTACAATATCAAATTCTGCTCCGGAGCCAAGACGGTTATCACTAGATCTGCCAGTGAAAGAATTGCCGTTATATGCTGTTCCAGTTACTGATACTGCTGTAGGTGCACCGTTGCCGTTGACATTATCAATTGTAATTGTACAATCATTAGCTGGTGTCGCGCCTCCAAGTTCCGTTCCTAAAACAGTTACGGTTTCTCCGGGCAAGTAATTGTCGCCATATGGTAGACCGTCAGCAGGATCATTTATTATTGTTGCACTATAAGTTGATCCTGAAGTGTCAATATTAAATTGAATTCCGGTGCCGCTAACGGAGTTAGTACTACTAGACGGATTATTAAATGATAACGCTGCATCTGGTGCTGTACCTGTAGCTGTTACACTTACAATGCCGCCGCCTGCTCCGATACTATCTACTTGTATTGTTATATCGTGTGTGACAGCTGTGCCGCCTATAGTTGCGCCATTAATTACTACAACATCACCTACTTGATAGCCTGCTGATAGATCAGGTGATGTTACATCAACAACAGTATAAACATTATTAAGATAGCTAATATCAAATGCTGCCTGTGTACCAGTGCCGCTTAGATAAGTTCCCGAAACATTACTATAAGTTTCTGCTCCAGTAACTGCATTTCCAGTTAAAGTTACTGTAGCAATTCCGTTTGCACTATCAACAGTATCTACTACCATAACAAGATCATTAGTAGGTGATGTGCCGCCGAGGTCTGTTCCTACTATAAGGATTCTATCACCAATTTGATAGTTTTCACCTGAGTTTTGAATTCCAGATAATGTGTACGATCCGCCACCAGTAGTAATATTAACTAATAAATTAACACCAGCTGGATCATTTGGTTGCGGAGCAATATTTGTATATGATTCATTATTTGCTGTAAGCGCACCAACGAATTCGCCTGACATATTTACTGTTGAACCTGCAACACTGTTAACGTATATAGCGGTTCCGTCGCCTCTATCTATTGCAAGATTAGGCACAATTCCTGTGGCATCGTCAACAGTAATGCTAGTTTCGCCACCTAATAGGCTTGTTGTTACTAAAGGCGTAATGTATTCGCCGCCGCCTGCACTAGTATCTACAATACTAGTAACCTGAGAACCTGTTGGAATATTTGCATTTGTTAATGGAGAACCAACTTCTGGAGATGGTCCGTCAAACGGTATAATTGTACTTCCTGATGCAATATCTAATTCAGCTACCATAGTTCCTGCACTACCATTACTTACAACTGTAACTGTTGGCTCGCCAATAGCCGCACCTGTATAAAATGCAGCCTGTCTTAGTTGTGTATATGTTGTAGAAAGAGTAGTTGGATTAACTGTACCAACTTTAGATTTTGCATAATATGTAAAGGTATTAGTTGTTGGAGCTTCTACAACCACAAAACTACCTTCTGCTCGAGCTGCGCCATTCACGCTATCTTCTAGTGCTTTAATAGTTATAGGCGTACCTACTGGAATATTATGTGGCCCTACTGTAGTTACAGTAATTAAACTTTGGCCAATTCCGTCTGTGCCTGCACTTGCATCAGTTACCACTGATAAAACTGGAGTATCTGTTCCCGGTACTTCGTATACTGAAGGATAACCTCTCATTGTTGCAATAGCAGCCCATTTAGTAGGCTGTAATCCATATTCAAAGTCAGCGTCGAGCATTGATTGAGGTTGCGCAATTCTTAAACGTTCAATTGCATCTGTGCCAAAATCATAAGGTCTAGTAGTTACTACACTTTTGCCGTTTTCTAGTTCTTCTACAAAAAGTTGCAGGTCGTCTGTCGATGAATGCCCAGAAGTATCGTAATTTAAAGTAATTGTTGTAATAGCATCAGTTGTTTCTAAATATTTGACAAAATCTGTATCTTCAGATACTTTATCAGTTTTAAGACTAACTAAGCCGCCTGTGGCTGGTGCACTAAAATTATATATAATATCATTAGATGTTACATTAGTAATTAATATCAACTGATCTAAGTCATATCTGCCTTGTATTTTAATTGTGCCTACACCAGTATGAATAAATTTAGGCAATGCATTAAGACCATTAGATATAACATCAACGGTATTAAACACTAAGGTATTAATTTTAGCACTTGGTCCAGCGGTTATACTATTTGCAACTGCACTACTAAATGTGTGTAAACTAGTATCAGAACTTATACCAACATTGACAGTAATTGTAGTCGACGTAACTGATGTAATAGTAATTGGAGCATAATAGTAAGGATCTTTACCTTTAGTATTTGGAACACCAACTGCTCTTGGATACGGATGTAGTGTTGCACCACCATCTAATGCACAAGTAAATGTTATGCCACCTGGTGCAATATGTATTTCGTCGCCTGCTGCCAACGTATGTTCGCCTATTGTTATAGACATAGCACCTGTTGTAGGAGTATATGTTGCACCAGACGGAGTAAATTGTGCAGTAGTTTCGCTTGCGGTTCCTGTTATAGTTTGTGTAACTTCTGTATTAGATGCAGTATAAGATGTTTTAGTAAGAATATAATCTTTAATTAATCTACCAATAAAATTATGTGCAGAAAGTTCTGCGCCGCGATCTCCGTCTACTTGTGCAACTGTTTGATCCCAATAATACTTAATGGTATTGTATACGTTTTGATTTCCGCCATAACGTAAATCTTTTAAATATGCATCAACAACATATCCAACATCGCGTTCACATTTTAATACACTAGTATTTGTGTAGTTAAAGAATACGTCTTGCGTTGCGTTTGCTACAGAACTTACCCACGAGTGTGCAGTAAGATCAGTTGATATACCTGCGTTAACTGTAACACTAGTATTCGCCGAAACTGCTGTAATTATTAGTGCTTTATCAAAAAATGGAACAGCGCCTGCGCTTGCATTGGTAAACGTTAATCCACCGTCTGCAATTATAATTGCATCTCCAACATTAAAGTTGTGTGTGCCTATTGTTAATGTTAATACACCTGTAGCAGGCGCATACGTAGCTCCAGTGGGGGTATATTGTGCGGCTGCTGCTACTTTATCTGCAATATATGCACTCATTTCTTTCTGTATAAATGATTTATTTGCATTTATTAAGCTATAAGCATTAGGATATAAATTGTCTGTAGCACCTAATCCTGGTTTGAATACGTAATTTTTTATTTGTGTTTTTGCCATGTTTTATAATCCAAATGCTATTGCTAATGCTACCGCTGTGCGATCTACATATTGTTTGTTTGCTATTCCACTGTTAGCTGTGGGTTCGCTACTAACTGTAGCCGAAGTAAAAGCTGCTGTTGCCGGAGTTGTTGAACCTATTGTAGTGTTATTTATAGTAGTGTCAACTACCGGAAGTGCGGAGCCGGTTGCACCAATACTTCCTAACAGTACATCATTAATTTTTACAACTATTTTATTTCCTGCTGATAAATCTAAATTTGTACTAGACGATAATGCAGGGATGCCAATTCCTTGAATATTTAAATTTCCGCCTAGGTTAAGGTCGCCTGCAATGCCTGCGCCACCTGCGACTGTAAGTGCTCCAGTAGTTGTACTAGTACTTGCTATCGTCGATGTTATATCAACTTCACTGAATGCGCTAGGTGCATTTTCAATTGTAATAGTACCTGACACAGTTCCGGCTGTGTTTGCATAATATAAAGTATCAGGAGCTTCTAGGGGAACAGTCCAAGCAATTCTTCCAGATGTTTTACCTTGTACATCTACGCCAGTGTCACCGCTATCGTGTGTTAATCCTAAACTGTATAAAGTAGTAAATCCAGCGTCTGAATAAATATTAAAATTAAGTGTAGTTAAATCAAGATCAATTGTTACTGTCTTAGTTCGAAAAACAGTAAATCCTGGATTATCAGTTGCATTTCCGCTCAGTCGAAAATTTCCACCAACTTCACTAAATGCGTTGTCAGCAGGGAGATCCGAGTCTGGTACTTCTGTAGCATCAACTAAACTGATAGACTTAGCAGAAATATTACCTAAGCTATCTACTTCAAAGCCGGTACTTTCAAACCCATATTTTGACCTAAACGGTGTATTTACTAGTGTTGACATATATTACTCCATCTACAGTATTTATCAATTAACAACATTACGGAGTTAGAGGATTTTGGTTTCTAAAATATTGTGCAGTGTGTATAAACTTAGCTCCTTGGTATGCTGCATCTGCAGGATTGATCAGTAACTCTACGTAAGACGAATTTGCAGTGACACTTAATTCTACTAAATTAGTACCTAAATTATTTCTTCCTATTATAGCTAAACTTGCATACTCTGCGCTATTACATACTATACACTTTATAATTTCTTTTTGAGTTGTATTATAATCAATGCTGATAGTAAATTCTGCGCTCGAAAATTCTCCACTGTGCCATCGGGCAACTTGGGTATCCGTATACACTTGTTTCCAAGGACCGTTATGCGAAAACGACCCGTTGTCTTTCATTTGTATACTGGTTTTTAAACCTCTGCTAAAGTATTTTGTAATATCAATCATGTTCTTGGTTCCACTTTATAGTATTTATGCTCATACAATATATAAGTATTATTATGAAAAAAGGTAACTTATGGATTTTCGGTGATAGCTACGGAACATTGGAGATATTATGATGCAAAATAATCACGATGTAATGCCGTTGTTTTCTACACCAGTATATGTTTCATCATTAAAACTTGATAAAAACACATTAAGCAGTGTCAAAAATAGTGAATTCTACAGAATGTCATCTGATACAGGATGGATAACTGAAAATACTTACTTTTTAGATCAAGAAATTTATAAAGACTTAAAATCATCAATACTACAATCTGTGAATAGTTATGTGTATGACGTCCTATGTATTGATAAAAAAATAGAAGCCGTAATTACTACTTCTTGGGTTACTGTACATGACAGAGGAGATTATGCCTCCATGCACGAACACGGAAATAGTTTATTCTCTGGAGTATTTTATATTGATTGTCCAGATGATGACGAAAGTGTATTTCTTCTTGATAGTCCTTACAAGCACAATATATTTCCTACAGCCATTTGTCCAGTGCCAGTAGCATGGAATATTTTTAATGCAACCCAATGGCAATTATCTCCTAAGACCGGCGATTTATATATATTTCCTTCCGGACTATTACATGCCACAACTCAATGTACTTCGGATTTAAAGAGGTATTGTTTGGCATTTAATGTCTTTCTAAAAGGAGAACTAACAAATGCTAACTCTACTTTAAAAAATCCTATTAATCAATTAATCTTAAAATAGACATTATACTCATAAAAAAGGAGAAATTTAGATTTGACCAGTGAATTTTTGAGGAAATATTATAATGTCTAAAATTTGGATTTTTGGTGATAGTTACGGAACGCACTTAGCAAATAATAATCAAAAAATTACTCCTTGGTTTTGGGCATACAGTTTAGGAAAACGATTAAATTGTACTGAGTATAAAAACTTTTCTCAATGGGGTGTTGGTAATGATTATATACATCATGAAATCGATTTACATGCCGAGGAAATAAGTCCTCAAGATTATGTCATAGTAATTACATCATCTTCAAGTAGAGAATGGTTAATTGAAGAGCAACCAACTTTTTCAAATTTTTACGTAGACGATCTACATAAGCATGTAAGTAGAGATCAATACAATGCTATTGTAGGGTATGCTAATAATTTACAGTTTTACAGAAAGTCACAATTAAATTTTAAAAAAATGTTAGGATCTATTCACTATATGACAGATAAATTTAACTGGAATCTTATAGCAATTCCTGGATTTGAACATGATGGATTTCCAGTAAGTCATAGATATACTGTTAAAGGAAGTCTGTTTGATGTTTGCTATAATGAATTTAAAAGTAAACAAGATACAGAATGGTTTTATAATAAGTTTTCTAATACTATAGATAGAAGAGCAGGACATCTTACAAAAAATAATCATAAAATATTAGAAGACAAATTATACAATACTTTTACAAATAATAAGATATTAGATCTAACAACTAGTTTTGAAGAAAAAATAATATCAAAAAATAATACAGAATTTTTAGAAAATCAAATATCTGAATATCATATTGCAACAGACCGCGGTGAGTCTGCATTTGTTCCAGGATATTAATTTTTAATAAAAAAAGGACACATTATTATCTGTGTCCTTTTTTATTTTACGCAATCTTCCAATTTCCAACTGTAATTAATTTTCCATACTCAGGCAAGTAAAGATATTCAATATCTGATTCTTGTAGAGTCCATAATGCATCTTCAAGTGTTTCAACTAGAGGCTCACCGCCTAGATTAAAACTTGTATTAAAGATAATAGGACAACCTGTTTTTTCTTTAAATTCTTTAATAATATCATAGTAATGAGGATTTTCTTCTTTAGTCACAGTTTGGATACGACATGTACCGTCTACATGAATAATGCTAGGAATTTTTTCAGCAACTCCAGGTTGACAATTAACAGCATACATCATATGAGGACTATCTTCCATGCCCCGCAAATCGAACCATTCGTGTACATCCTCAGCAAGAATAGATCCAGCAAACGGCCGGAAATATTCTCTGCGTTTAATTTCGTTAACAAAGTCTTTGCCGTCTTCAAATGTCGGATCAAACATTAAACTACGATTACCTAACGCACGTGGACCAGATTCTGATCTACCTTGAAAGTTAGCAACAATATTTTTGCTAGTCATTAATTCAATAACATCTGTATGCGTTGCATCTGTAACTATACCATTGTATTTTGAAGCTAAATCTAAAATTTCTTCATCAGTATAATGATACTGAGGTCCTAAATATATTTCCCTTGATCTACGTAGATCTGATTTATGAATACTATGGTAATATAATAGTGCTGCACCGATAGCTGTGCCGCCGTCGTTTGAAATAGGCTCAACAAACAATTCAATACCTTCAGTTCTTAAGTCTTTTAAATACTCATAATTAGCAACACAGTTTAATCCATATCCGCCGCTAACTACAACTTTATTTTTACCAGTTAATTTAGCAGCAGTTTTAATTAAATCAAGTACTTGTGCTTGTGTTTCTTTTTGACAAGCATATGCCATATCTCTTCTTGATTTCAGTTTAGTATAATCAAAATCTGGGTCATACTCTGCACCTTCTTTTGATAATTCACTGTAATTAAAAAGATTAACAAATGCGCCGTTTGGATATGTAGGAACTATTACATTCTTATTTGATAACGGAAATTTTGTATCTTTATTAAACAACGGAGGAATTTTATCGTTTGGTTCGCCGTATGGAAATAATCCCATTGCTTTTCCTGCTTCAATAGCAGTAAAACCACAATATTCAGTAGCAGCTTCATATACCTTAACAATGCCGGCGTGTCCACTAATTATCTCTGTATGACTTCCGTCTTCACCATATCTTTCACTCGAAACCTCATTGTGTATAACTGTAGGAATAGGGTCTCGTGATCCAAAATGTTTATATATTGTTTTTATGTAATCAGGATAAGAACAATCAAATATACTTTCTACTTCCCATGCAGCAGTAGTAATGCTACCTGATTGTGCAGGGTGTACTGTTCCGGCTCCATCTACTATCACAGCAGCAGCTTCATCAAATCCGCTTCTATAAAATGCGCAAGCTGCGTGTATTTTATGATGATGAGCACTTAAATCAAATACTTGAGGATGATCGTGATTATTTTCTTTACGAGATATAAGTCCTAGTTTGCGGGCCAATCCTGTATACACATCGTCGCCACTAAAATCTACTTTGCCTGCTGTATCTTGTAATGATTGCGTATGTGATATTACAATAGCATCTACTTTATCAGTATACTCTTTTACTTTTATCATTGTTGCATAAGGGCCGCCGTCGTATTTTGCTCTAGTCAATCTTTCTTCTTCTAAAGCAAAAACAATTTCTCCATCTTTTAATAAACAAACTCCTGCATTATGACCTCTAGCAATGCCTAAAATATAACCACTATCCATTATGCTTTACCTCCTGTCTTATTTTTAAAAGGTTGGTTTTCATCTTTTGACAAATTAGATCCAAATATTGAATTTTTGGTTCCTGTTCCTAATTTATTTTTTACACTTTTAATCATTATTTCAAAATTTTCATCTGTTAAAATCATATTATCTTCGTTGTCTCTTTCTGATACAGGATCTCCTGTAATTCTAAATGGCTGATAAGTGCGTGTTTGTTTAGCATTGTCTATAATAGTAAAGTCTTTATTTCCAGGATAACTTATATTCTCTGGAAATGTAGAGCCTATTACTACAGTAGCCGGCTTACCTAATGCATGTGCATAATGTTGACCCATACTATCACAGCCGAGGAAATAGTCTGCTGCATTTACAATACCCATCCATTGTGATAAAGATGCATTATCTGGTATTGCTGCACCCATGGGCTGATCTGAAGGTATGTGAATTTGAGTCATTAGTATTATAGCATAGTCTTTTGATAATTCTTCAACAGTTCTAAAAATATCTTTTAATTCAAAACTTCTACCACTTGTGTCGTAAATGAAGTTACCTTCCATTTTAGCACCACTTCCAAATGGCTGGAACACAATCATTTTTTCTTTTTTCATTTGTTGCTTAACTTGATTAACTAAATTATACCCATATATTTGATCAGCTTTTCCTAAATCTAAATTTATAGGCTTGCCCTCAACAGTATCATCAACACCGTTAATCAACATATCAAATGCTTGTATTAAATTAACACGCTGATTATAATATGCATTTAGTCTATAAGGCTCAGGGCTTACTATTTCTCTATCTTTTAATAGATTAAATAAATCACCTCCATTGCCGGTGTATACGTTTTTTCTTAAACTTGTAGAAAGAAAAAGTTCTTGCCATGCTTCTACAACGATAACAACATCAGGGTCAGTATGTTCTTTATAATATTCTAATGCAGGTATACTACAAAGAACTCTACCAGCGCCGCCGTTGATAAAAAATGCTTTTTTCATTAAAAAATCCTCTATGCTTGCTATTACTTATTAGTACAAACTAGCATAGAGGATGAAAGTGGTTAAAGTTTTTTAACTGTTATAACTTTAGTTTTTAGGATTTGCTTCTTTTACTGCGGTAATAGAATCTATATATGCATTGCCTTCGGTTCCAAGGTCAACGCCAGAATCTTTAATTGCTTTTAGGCTTTTATATACGCCGTCTAGTTGTTCAGTTAAATCTGGATAAATTCTTGCTTGTGTATATGGTTGTACATATTCTTCACCTAACATTTCGGCAGCTTCGGCACTGAGTTTTTTAAATTCATCTAGTTCAATTTCAGCTTCTAAAAACTCTTGCCATTGTTCTTCAGTAGATATTAAGTCGCCTTTAAACGAAACATTAGGATATCCGTTCTCTTGTAGTGATTGATTTTCAAGTCTAGTACTATACCATTTTTTGTAAAATTCTGATTTTGTCATTATTAATTCCTATATACGTTATATTATGGCGTTATCTTGCCGTAACCCATTATAGTTACGTTAGCTTGACATCCAAATGGATTACCAGAGCCCTGTGTTGTTAAACATATAGATTTTAAGCAACTTGGCTCGCCGCCGCAGCATGAATATCCATAACCTGAGTTTCTTACACCAGAACAGCACATCACTGTGGAGCCGTTGTTACTGGTTGCAGAACAATAATGGAATCCTCGGTCGTCTCCGCAACAAGCGTTATTTGCCGCTAAGCCAATATTCCACATCATGCCACCTTGTCTACAAGCTGTCATACAGCCGCTACTACATCCAAAAATCCAAGGAATTGTTCCAGCACAATCATAACGTTCTGTACCGTTATTACATTTGACATCACCAATCCAGCCGCAAGAGCAGTGAGTACAACAGTATTGAGCAAAGTTATCCTGACAACTTCCGCTGCAAGCTCCTGCAAATCCAAAGTTTAATGACGAACAATAGTGTATCCAATAGTTAGTACTTCCTACTATTTCGTATCTAGTATATACACCTCGATTTGCCTCTGGAATCTCCGCAGAGCCGTTCCAACAACCGTTACAGTTGTATAATATATCAGGGGTAGTAGAAGCAGCGCCGGCTGCGCCGCCGCCGCCGGTTTTAAGAGTTAATAACTCTGTATTTAATCTTTGATTTTCTTTTAATGCCGCATATAATATAACGTCACTCATTGTAAACTCCTTATTCGACTTCTGGTAATGTATTAAAAATAGTTACGATAGATGCAGGAATTTTTGGAATTTCATTCTCGTCTATTGTTGTATATTTCCATGGATAAACGCTTGCCATCGTTGACATATATGTAGTCATTGATGTTAAAAACGTATCAATAATTGCTTGTGCATCTGCGTCAAAATCGTAAACATCATTGTATTTTTTTACATACGCAAGTCTTTGTTCTGCCTTTTCTTCAGCAATAGTCTTTGTATTTTTATATATTGGTGTTAAATGTAATCCTGTTTCACTATCGTAGCCTATATCAAAATAGTCATGTATTAAAGGATTAGTAATTTTTTTATATACCGAATCATCATGATTTGTTTCGTCTTCTTCAGTATATTCGTGCTCAATACCTTGAGTGTGTATAAAATATGCTACCGGAAGATTTGAATCATCTGTTGCGTCAACTGTAACTACAATATCTTTAGTATTGGGTGCAGCTTCCAAAGCCTCCTCTGACCATTCTGATGCAAGTAGTGATTCGCCACAAACTACTACATTCCAAGTGTCAGGACCTTCGTATGTGTATGACTCTGTTTTATTTTCGGTCCAACTATTAAGCCATAATTGATCTGGAACGTTTACTGTAAATGTTTTACCCATAATTTGTTATCCTTTTAATTCCAAGTTACTTCCAAGTTACTCTTACCATGCCGCCTCTACCTGCGTCACCATACCAATACATTGATCCGCCCATCATATGTGTTCCGGCGCCGCCTGCGCCTGGATAGCACATTCTTCCAAAACATGTTCGGCATCTACAACCGCCGCAGCAACTACCACTACTAAAAGTCTGGCAGCAGCAACTACTCGACTGTGGTGTGTGACAAGGGCCAATAAGTGGAGGATGAGTATGATAGCCGTAATTGTTACGGTCTAAACAGCCGCCGCCTGCTATACTAGGCAATCCGTATACATTTCCTCCAGTTGCTGAGCCTTTAAATGTTTGGGTAGATGATGGAACAAACGGAATAGTGCCACAAGTTGCACAGCTATTATCAAAACAGTACCAACTTGCACTTTCACAAAGACAAGGTCCTGAGCTATCACTAGAATTATCGCCTCTCCATCTACATTGGCTAATACTTCCGTGATAATCTTTCATAGTACAACTAATTCTTGAACGTCCGCCCATTGCACACAAACCTGATAAGTTGTTGCCGTTTACATAGGTTGTGTCGCCAGTGGTATAGTTTGCCGCAGAGCAATATGCGTAGCAACAATATGCACAACCTGCACACAGTGTATACGAGTCTCCTGGATTTACATCAATAATCACGGTAGCAAATGCTCCTGTACTACCAAACGAATTGCCTGCGCAACACATGCCATTTGCTGTTCCGCCGCCTGCTCCCCATAATTGGAATTGTGCTTTTGATGCTCCTGCTGGAACAGTCCAATTGCAACATTGTCCGCATCTTAAATGACCGGTGCCCGAATCATAAACACATAAACAACCTACCGGGTCCTCTAGTAATGGTAACAAGCTCCAGTTAGAAGTATCTGTAGGACAACTACTTAACGCTGCTAACGCAACTTCAAGTCCTGCTGTTTGAATAGATTCTTGCAAGAGTTTATTTTCTTCTAATATTGCGTTATATACTGCTGGATCTGACATGCTATGCTCCTAATTATGTTATCGTCAAACTAGATACTCTGTTAGAAGCATCGTAATTTACTGCTATAGATTGTGTACTATTATTTACGCTGTTAGTTTCTGTCCAACCAGTAATTCTTTTAAATACACCGCCGAAAGCTGCTGCGCCACCGACTACATCTTCGTAGGTTATACTTGAGTACACAACGTCATTTGCAGTGTATGCTGTTAAATAATCGCCGTCAAACGTTGAATTTGAATCAGCATAACTTGCTGTTAAATTGCTTGTTGTAATTTGTGGAGTTACATATCTTCCCATTTTATAATACCTCTTCTATTGTATTTATGCCGCTGTTTCAATTCCGACAACTACTGCACTAATATTCGCTGCACTTGAATATACAACAATACGTTGTGTAGCTGCAAGAACTATTCCTGTTCTTTCAAGAACATTTTTTGAAAATACATCAACATCGTATTCTATATATTCACCTGCTGTGGGCGAATCAGCGTCTGCAATTGCAATCCTTACTGCAGCGGATGCTGCACCCCTGTTACATATATTTATTGATACAACAGCATATGTGCTTGCTGGGCAAGTATACGTGGTTGTATTTGTTGTTGCAGCTACATCAACTGCTGCTAATCTTCCTGTGGCCATTTTATGTTTTCTCCATTATGATAGTAAAAAATAATTCAATGCAACTGGATCGCCGGTTACTCCGCCGGTAAAGTTTACATTAGTAGTTATATTTATCGCTGTTTCGGCTGTATTAGTAATAGTATCACCACTAATTCTTATATTACCAGCAGTAAGTTGGTTTACATTTAGTTCACCTGCACCGCCACCAATTTGTGATTGTATATATGTTTTAATCGCTTTTTGTGTTGGAACAATATTATCACTGTTAGCAGTAAATGTACCGTCTGTACTAAACTCAGTAATTGTAGCATTTGTGCCGCCTAAACTAAGTGCGCCAAGTTGTAGTTCTTGTAGTCCGCTGATATTAAATGCGTCAGCGTCAAGAGTAGCAACACCTGTTGCCTGTTCAACACTAAATAATTCACCAACTCTAAAGTTACCATCTTGGTCAGTACTTGTGTAAAATACTCGTCCGCCATTGAAGTCGTTTGTTTCTTTAAGCGGATCTGGATCTATTAAAGGAACACCTGGATAGTTAGTATTTGCAAAGTTACCAGTGCCAATATCTAGGAAATCGTGTCCAGTTAATCTTACTTGACTATAGCGTATACGCATTTCTAAGCCTTCGCCGTGCTCTGGAGCATCAGTAATACTAATTTCTGGCGATAATTGAAGTGTAGCTCTATACGGTCCAGTTCCTGATAAATCTCTAACAGCAACAAGTTTAAAGAATGTTCCTGCTATTCCGGCTATTTCAACATTTGAACCAGCTTGTGGAACAGCAGTTAAGCCTTCGGCTGCTATAACGTTACCGGGTTGGTATAAGTCTGCATATCCATCACCAGTAACTTCAGATTGTGCTGTTGTAAAGTTTGTACCTCTATTTGTCCATGTTGGCTGTCCTAATACTCCGTCGCCGATTCTCACTAAGTGCGGAACTTCAACAGTATTGTTAGGATCAGTTACTGTCATAGTAGGAGCACTTGTATACCCGTTACCTGAATCCCAAATACGTATTTCTACAATTTTTTCATCGCTTACTCTTGCACGAGCCTTAGCAATATCAGCATATGCTGTTACGCCGCCGCCGCTAAATGTTATTCTTGGTTCAATTAAATATTCTGTAGTATCATTTAGAAGTGTTTCAATTGCTGCGCCTGTTACGTGATCCCAACCTGCAGAATCGTCACTGCATTTCTTAATAGTAGCAATTTTTGTACCACTATTGTAAGTGTCAATGTATCCGTATTGTCCTGCGCCAGTTCCAGCTTTAATAAATATTGCCATTCCTACATAAGCAGCACTCAAAGATATGTCAGTGTTACTCAATGTAATCTGCGTTGCACTACCAGTTTGACCAGTATTAGTTGCGTCTACAAATCCGTCGCCACCTAAGTTTGATGATGGGTCAGTTAGTCTAACTTCAAATACTCCGCCGTCATTAACATTAACTGATGCTATATCTGCGCCAAAGCCTTCGCCTGTGACTGTAAATTCTGTAGCATCACCGATTGTAGCAACGTCAAAAGTTAAATTCGCTGCGCCGCCGCTGCCAAGTAATGAATCTGCAATTGTAACCGTTTCTCCAACAACAAATCCACTGCCGCCTTTGTTAATAACTACACTAGTAAATCCATTAGAATCTACTATAATATCAAATTCTTGTCCTGTACCGCTTGCGCTTGTTGCACCAGTAACTCCAACGTATGTACCTTCTGCTCTAGAGCTGTCTGTACCGCTTTGATTTTCTATAGTAAGCAATGCATCAGTAGCAGCTGTATAACCTACACCGGCATTTAGATATTCAAAAGTAAGAATATTATTTCCGTCTGTTAGTACATTAGTAATTTTTGCTTCAGTTGAATAATTATCTACTGTTGCTGTTATAGCAGTTTCAGTTGAGTCAATACCCTCAGCAACAGTACCGTAGTCACCATATGATGAGTTACCATTTGTAGCACGAATCTTACCACCGTTCTCTGCTAAGTAACCAATGTGTCCGTAGTATGAAAACACACTAACAAGTTCTGATCTGCCTAAGTTAGTAACCCATACGCCAATGCCATCACTTAAAATTTGCGTAAAGTCGTTTGCAACAATTGAGTCGTTGCCTCCTGCGTGTAAGTCGCCGTCAACTTTCATACCTATACAACCAGTACCAAATGTTGTTACGTTTTGTACATATGGTGATTTATTAGTAATCCAAGCGTGTTCGTCTGCTGTACCAAAACCCGGATCTAAACTTACAAATGCGCCTGCTGTAGGACGTTTAGTTCCGTATGCGTTAGCAGCACCTAGTGATCCAGTCAAACCGGTTAGTGTACAATTTCTTAGACCAGTTCCGTTTCTAACATAAAACAAATCTTTAAGTGTCGAACCTGATACTGAATTTACATATGCTGTTGCGGCTCTGATTGCTTTATAATTTCCTGTATACAGCAAATCATATTTTACTGCATCAATATAACGATCAACATCTCTAGCACATGCTGCTGTATCATAAACGTATAAAGGATATGTAACTGCAATGTATGCTAATACTTCTGCTTTCAAAAATTCTCTATTTGCTTCAATAGATTCAATTGCATATGTATAGTCTGTAGATGTTAAAGGAGCATTACTACCTGCTAGTGTTGGTTTAGTTCCTGTAGCATTAATTTCAAAATCAATATGATCATATATATCTTGTACAATACCAGCGGCTGCTGTACCAGCAGCACCGGATCCCACAACATGTGTTGCAATCGGGTCTAGTGCATTACCTGTGGATTTAGTAATACCAGCAGGGTTAGTAACAGCAAGACTCATAACTGCTTGTAGTCTAGAAATTCCATCTAAACTATATGCTACGTCTGCATTTGCTACCAAACTACCAGCCGGACTAATTTTAGTAGAGCGCAATTCGTCACCGACGATTGCTGTGTTTTTAGGTACAACAATCGGTCCTACTTCAGTAAATTGTCCAGTTTTTACAAGTATAGTATTTTGTGGTTGTGATTCTGCAGGTACTCCAGTAGTATCACCTGCTGTTACTGCATCTGTAAGAATATCAATAAGATTGCCAATAAAAGTTTGCGCTCCTGATTCTTCTATAAGTGTTACATCAGTATGTCTAGTCAATGATCCAAATATAGCTGCTGGTGCAACATTACTTATTATAGCATCTATAACTGTTTCTGCATACTCTATTGTTGCAACAAATTCTGCTGTTTTACCTGTAACGTCAGCAGCATTATAAATTGCTAATGTTAGTTTGCGTGATTCTTCGTTGCCACTATGGCCTAAATCATAAAGTAGTGCCGAAACTAAACGTCCTACATATACTCTCCAAGCTGCTTTATCATAAGTAAACGCATTAGTAAATGGACTGCCAGCATTTGCTGTAACTTGTGCATCTACCCATTCTACTGTTTCGTCTGCAATAAATGCCGCATTTAATTGAATTAGCTTGCGAGCATTTGGACGTAAATATCCATTTTCAATATTATACGCTGCATGTTTAATAGTTTTAAACGGTCTATCAATAGTTGTACCAAAGCTAGGTGCTGCGCCGTCTGTTCCGTTAATGTCAACGTAAACAACATTATCAATAGCGCCATAGAAGCCCCATTCAGGTGCTGTGGCTAAAGAATTTACACGTAGAATTTGTCCTACTTGTCCTACAGGCAATCTAGCTGGGCCAGAGCCACTATAGTAAACCATGTCGCCATCAGTAGTCATTACATTATTTTCAGGACCACCTGCCATTAAGTTCCATTCAGAACCGTTTGTATCTTGGTCTGGTCTGTTTTGAGCAACAGTTTCATCGGATGTGTGTTTTGCAACAGCAACATATGAGCTGCTGTTATACTCAACTACGTCACCTAAATCGTATGATGTAGCATCAGTCCAGTCGCCTTTCCATTTAAAGCCTTCGTTTAATTTTTCCCAATATGTTGCATTTGGTGGTTCTTGGTTTTGATGATCAGTTGTACATACATAAGTAAATCCGCTATGTCTAATTACATCGCCTACTAGATAATCTTCTAGTGAGCTATCATCGCCCCATTCACCTACAAAACGGAAACCAGTATTGAACAAGTCCCAGTCTGCTGCTTCAGCAGTTGGACGCTTTTCAACATGGTTAGTTTTAGCAACATATGTGTAACCACCGTATGTTACAATATCGCCCACATCATAATTTTTAGTAGGATTCCAACTGTCTTCAAATTCTAGACCTTCAACAAACTGTGCCCAATTTGCTTCGTCTTGACTAATTCTATCTTGGCTAGTGTATGGTGTTACACATATCCAAAGTCCGCCGCCCGACTTAACAACGTCATTTGCTTTATAACGTGTACTAGATGCAAAAGTACCTTTGTACTCGATGCCTTTGTGCATATAATCAAACTTAGCTTGATCTGCTTCTAGTCCTAATGTAATTGTTGCAGCACTAGTGTGTCCAGTATTAACAACATAAAGTTGTCCGCCATACTTAACAACATCATTTACACGATATCTAGTATTAATAGCCCAATCGCTTTGCCATTGTAAACCGTCGGTAAATTTCTGCCAGTTGCCTTGATCTGCTTCTAAACCTAATGCGTCTGTTGCAGCACTAGTATGTGCTGTAATACACAGATAAGTTATACCATTATATTTTGCAATATCGTTGACTTTATAATGTGTACCAGTTGCCCAGGTGTTTTTCCAATCAAAACCTTCAGCGTAAAGATCCCATTTAGACTGATCATTTTCAAGTAACGTATTAGCAGTGTGGGCTGTATTTGCAACATATAAATAACCACCATATTTTACGATATCATTTATTTTATAAACAGTTGCGTTTGTCCAGTCGCCTTTCCATTCTTGACCATCGGCAAGTTTGTCCCAGTAGGTAGCGAAGTCAGTATCAAAATTACTTGAACTTGTGTATCCTGTAGTACATACAAAAGTACTACCGCCATGCTTTACGATGTCGTCTTTGTAGTATACGGTTGTGCCTGTCCAAGCACCCTTCCATATAAATCTAATTCTACCTAATTTAAATTCAGCCATTTAAAACTCCGCTCTATTTAATATATTTATCTATTTGATTGTATTCTGAATAATTGGTGTGCTAGTAAGTCACCACTAACTCCACCAGTGAAATTTACTTGTACTGGCACATTAATTACTGTGCCAGTTGAACCTATGTCGTTATTTGATGCGGTAACCTGTCCAGCAGTTATTTTACTAGTTGTTGCATTTGAACTACCACCAGTAATCTTACCGTTCAAGTATTTTATAATAGCAGCCTGTGTAGGTACAATATTATTACTGTTTGCAATAAATGTACTTTCTTTACTAAACTCTTTAATAACAACAGCACTGCCGCCAACTTGTATTCCGCCTAAACTTAGTTCAGTAAGTCCAGTTAAATCAAACTGCGAAGCATCAATAGTTACAATACCGGTACTTTGTTCTACTTCAAATAATTCACCAACTCTAAAGTTACCATCTTGGTCAGTACTTGTGTAAAATACTCGTCCGCCGCCAGATTCAACTGCTTCGTTTTGCTGCTGTGGAGCGTTTAAACTATCTATGCCATCTACATATAATTGTGGGTAGCGAGTACTACTAACATTACCTGAACCTACATCTAAAAAGTCATGTCCAGTTAATCGTACTTGACTATAATCTTGTCTAATAGAAATTCCAGCATTGTGTGCAGGAGATTCTTCTATACCGATTGTAGGAAATACTCTGATTGTTGCAGATAAACTAGGTTCGGTTCCTGATACACTTTCTATTTTTGTTAATTTATAAATTACATCATCTATACCGTTGATATAAAAGTTATCACCCGGTCCTGGTAATCTTATAAGATTACTTACCGTTATAACATTTCCTGTTTGATATAGTTCTGCAAATCCGTCGCCAGTGATTGTTCCAGTTGATCTAATATATCCTACGCCTCGATTACCAAATGTAGGCAATCCTAATACACCGTCATTTATAAAAACATCAAATTGTGCATCAATTGTTTCTTCGTTGTCTGTAACAGTAATTGTAGGAGGTGTTGTATAGCCTGATCCAGGATCATAAATGTTTATACCTGTAATTCTACTACTTTCTAAAACAGCTCTTCCCCATGCTCTTGTTCCTGATCCTGGAGCAGAAAATACAACTCTCGGTTCAATTTGATAACGAGTTGTTAAATTTAATTCTGTAGCAATTGCGTAATTACTACTAATTCTATCCCAGCCAGCTGTGCCATCACTATGTTTTACAATTGTTGCAATTTTTGTACCCGGAGTATATGTATCTATAACACCATATTGTCCTATACCAGCACCGCCTGTAATAAAAATAAATTGTCCTTGATATTTTGCAGCATCAGTTTGCAGATCTCCATTATCAAGTGTTATACTTGTAGTGTCGCCCGTTTGTGCTTCGCCTACAATATTTGTATAATTTAATCCGCCTGGTGTTGAACTGTCTCCTGGAGGACTAATTCTAACATTACTTACTGCGCCGTCTCTAAAATCACTCATTGTCAAACTAGCACTTGCACCAGAACCTGCAATATTAAGCGTTGCAGAAGAATATCCTTGTCCAGCATGACTGTAAGAAACTGCCATTATTTCGTTACCGTTGTTATGAATTACTCCAAATTGTGCTTCTTGTGATTGATTATTAACACTAGCATAAATTGGAGTTATACCGTCTGTAATTCCTTCAGAAACACTGCCGTATGTTCCATACGAGTTGTTACCGTTTGTGGCTCGCATCTTTCCACCGTTTTCTGCTAGATATCCAATATGGTTGTAGTATGTAAATACCGACACTAATTCTGATAGACCTCCATTTGTAATCCATACGCCGATTCCGTCGTCTAGTACTTGTGTAAAGTCGTTTGCAACAATTGATCTGTTTCCGCTATCATGCAAACTGCCGTCAACTTTCATACCTACACAGCCAGTACCAAACGTTGTTACATTTTGTATATATGGTGATTTATTTGTAATTTGCACTGAGCTGTCAGTTGTGCCTGTGCCCGGATCTAAACTTACATAAGCTCCTGCAGAAGGTCGACGTGTTAAGTATTGATTTTGAGATCCTAGTGTACCTGATAATCCTCGTAGAGTCATATTTCTTATACCGGTGCCGTTTCTAACGTAAAACATGTTAGATTCTTCAAATCCAGCTGCTGGTGTTATCACAGTACTTCTTAATTCGTCACCTACTAATGCTACATCAGCAGGAACACTAATTGGTAAAATTTCTTCAAAAACTCCAGTCTTAATATAAACAGTAGCGGGCGATCTAGTACCCGGGTCTTGTAGTATATATGCACATGCAAATCTTACTGTCCTAAAGGGAGCATTTTCAGTAAAACCAAATCCGTCAGTATCACTTCCATTTACTCCAACAAAGTATACGTTATCAACTACACCAAAGTCTTGGAAACTAGGTAAGTCATTTACAATTTTAGTAACCTGTCCTGGAGTTCCAATTGCAAGATTAGTTATATTAGATTCGTATACTCTCATATCTCCAACTGCTGCAAGAACGTTATTAGCACTACCTTTAGATATAAGTTCCCAAAAATTTTCTTGTGTATAGTCTTGATCAAGGTCGGGTCTGCTACCTGACGATGTTGCTACATGTCTTGAAATACAAGTATACGCTGTTCCTACATATGTAACAATGTCACCTGGATAGTATGTTGCTGCATCTGTCCACTCTGCTCTAAATTTAAATCCTGGTATTACTACTTTCCAAGCGCCTACTTCTGTATCAGGATAACTGTCTGTGCTATCACCTATAGCAACATATAAGTATCCTCCGTGTCTAACTACATCGCCGGTTAGATACTCAGTAGCAAGTTGCCATTCACCTTTATGACTATATCCGGTTGTAATAAGTTCCCAGTTACCTGAATCTTGAACTAATCCGTCAACAGATGGCTTTACTCCTGTATTTTCTTGTAATGCAGCATATGTGTAACCACCATATAAAACTATATCTCCTTGGTTATACGTTGCAGCAACTTCCCATAACTGTTCGTAGCCAAGTCCGGGAATCCATATTTGCCAATTAGCACGCTCGTCAGTAAATATGTTTGCAGTATGATTAGTTGTACAAATATATAAGTAGGAATCTATTTTAACAATATCATTTAATTTATATGTAGTGCCAGTATTCCATGTTGTTTTATATTCAATACCATCTAAAACAGTTTCCCATTTTGATTGATCATTTTCTAAACCTAAAGTTGTAGTACTTGCACTAGTATGTCCTTCGGTACACCTATAAACAATTCCGCCGTATCTAACAATATCGTTTACTGTATATCTCGAATCATTAACCCAATCTGTTGCCCAATAATCAGAAGTAACAACAGTGGTCCAACTAGCTTGGTCATCTTCTAAACCAAGTATAAAGTCAAGCGCAGATTGATGTTTAGTTGTACAAATGTAAACAGTACCGTTATATCTAACAACATCACCTAAATTATAATAAACTCCAGTTGTCCATGTATTTTTCCAATCATAGGTAGTAGCAAGGAGAGTCCAGTTATTAATATCACCCGGCAATCCTATATTTACTACAACAACACTAGTGTGATTAGATATACATCTATAGACATAACCATTAAACTTTACAATGTTACCGATACCGTAATTAACACCAGATTGCCAGTCGCCTTTCCATTCTTGCCCAGCAAACATTAAGTCCCATTTTGAAATATCAGTTCTTATATCTGAGCCAGCTGTGTGTCCAACTAAACAAACATATACTCTACCTTTATAGTAAAGTACGTCATCTTTAGTGTACACGGTGCCAGATACCCAACCGGCTCTCCATTTAAATCTAATTCTGTCTAATAAAAAATCTGCCATTATCTTTCCTGTTCACTAATTATGTAATTGTATTTACCTGGCCACCCATACCACTATGATTAACGCAATAGTAATATAATACAGGGGCACTTGCTGCTACTGTTATTTGTGTGTAGGAACCTGCAGTTCCTGCTACACCTTCTTTAGATACACCCGTAGTATATTCTACGCCGCCGCCCCACGTTCCGTTTGGAGTTGTCGAGAACAATAATTGGTGTGTAGCATTTGAACTGTCATCTTGTCTAAAAATGTATGTTTCGCCTTCTACTAGGTCAAGAGTTGGACTTGCACCGTCATGTCGTTCTACATAATACCGATTACCGGTGCCATATATATTAGTGCCGGTTGCAACACTAACATCAAAATCATTTTTATTAAATTCTACAACACCATCTGTACTTGAATTATTATCATAAGTAAATGTATGATTTATTCTTGCTACTAATTCACCATCATCGTCTACATAGTAAGAAATATTTCTTTCATCCCAACGAAGTTGTTCGTAATTTAAATTTGCATGTACTAGATTATGATTTACATCTCTGCCTTCGTAGAAGTCTTGACCTTGTTCAAAATTAGGAAAGTTATTTGCAGGATCGCCAGGATTATTAATTGTAATTGTATGTTCGTTAGTTGTTTTCATTTGGTCTGATTTAGCAGCAAATAGTTCTCCGTTATCAGTTCTACGTAAACCGTAAAAGAATCTGTTGGGCACTGCTCCCATCATTGTGTCTGGTGACATTCCTGTGTAATTTGACATATCTTTATTCCTTATACAATATCTACGTAACTTATAACTGCGTCTAATGCATCATCTTGGTCAGCTACTATATATAGCTGATTTGACGGAGCAAGTATCAATTTTTCGCCTGCTGCTAGTACATGCAAAGTACTATTCGGAGGGATAACAGCATCTTTTAAAAAGTATCCTTCTGCACTAGTATCATCGTGAACTAGCACACTAGCATATACAATAAAATCTGTTAAATTAGCTAAGTTCATTCCGATTATAGTTGACCTAGTTGCTGCGTCAGTTTCTAATGCTAGTATTGGAACTTCACCAATTTCTTTTACTACTTTATTTTTAAATTGTGTTGCCATCGTTTCTTATCCTAATGTTAATACGTATTCAATTGCTAAGTCTTCTGCTGCTGCAAAACTAATTGAGCCTGTTGCGCCTGCAACTGAAACCCAGCTAAATCCGTCCCATATTTCTAAATATCTTTGTTCTGTGTTGTAACGCACCATTCCGGTTTCTCTATTTGCAGCAGCTGGACGTTCAACATTTGTTCCAACTGGTACAATAAATCCGTTAGTGCCATCAATTTTAAAATACCCAGCACCACTTTGTTCAAATAATGTAACTGCGTCTACTGCTCTATTAGTAATAGTTGAATCTTTAAATGCAAGATCGTCTATAACTACAGCACCTGTTCCATTTGACGACAGTACTAAATCAGTATTTATCGTAGTTGCTTCAATAGTGTTTCCGTCAATTACAATATCGTCTACTTCAATTCTAGGAGTTTCTAATTTATCTGCATCGATTGTAGTTACTACACTATCTTGTATATAAAATCTAATTATGCCGTCGTTTGCGCCTGGTGTTAATTCTGCAGTTATACGTGTATCTAGGTCTAAATCATAAACACCATTTAGCGCGATCCAGTTGCCGTCATAACCTTCATACAAGTTTGTTTCGGTATTATAACGGATCATACCTGTCGCTGGTGTAGGTCTAGCTGCTGTATTGCCTTTTGGCAATTGTAGCGCACTCGAAGAACTAATTCTAACAGTGCCACTGTCTGCGTCTAAGTTTATATCTCCACTTAAACTTTCAATAGTGTTTCCACTTAATCTTAAATTACCTGTTTCAATTTTGTCACCAGTAATTGTAGTAACGTTGCCACCAGTATTAATAGTTATACCACCAGTAGTGTCAATATTAAAGTCTGATGTAGTAAAATCTACAGTACCTGTTGATTGATCAATATGGAATAAATCACCAACTCTAAAATCACCTTTGTGATCAACTGAGCTATATCTTACTTTTGCTCCGTTTAATTCATTAACTTCATTTGCTTGTATTACATTTGTCTCGTCGTTGTCAGTTAATTTACCTGTTCCAATGTACGCTAAGTTTTGACTTACTAGGTACATTAGTACGCCTTTGCCGTCGCCTACTACTCCGTAGTTTCCATATACACACGCACTTGCAATTGAGCGTATTTCGGCGCCAAAGTCTGTAGTATCAGCTAATGTTATATAGTTAGCTGTAGCTCCGCCGCTAAATCTTATGTCTTGTGAATTTAAAGTGTCATCTGGAAATACTGTTGCTGTATTAGTTCCATTAAAGTGTAATAACAATGATGTATTTGTATCACTTGTTTCTTCTGATGTTGGAGCAACAAAATTACTAGTATACCTAGCTACACCTTTTGAAACTCTTAATTCGTCAATGTAACCGTTAAAATAATCTGCTGAGCCGTCAAAAATAGATCCAATTACTAACGGTTTAGCTGTGCCGTAATCATGATTGTCAGTATATGTTGCACCCGATTGTGTTCCGTTAACAAATAATTTTGTACTTGTTCCTGATTTTGTCAGTGCTATGTGTGTCCAAGTATTTGCGCTTATTGTTGCTCCAGCGATTTGATTTCCGCTATTTGTATAATAAAATAGTTGATTAGATGCATCAATGTATATCATAGGTGCTAAATCAACTGCTGAACCTGCTCTAAAGTCGACAATAGTTTGGACAGTACCTGGATTAGTATGGTAAATCCAAAAACTTATTTCTAATTCGTCAGTACCAAAGCCAAAGTCATCTTGTGATGTTATTCCAACGTAGTCGCCAGTGCCGTCAAGTAATAAACTTGTTTGTCCAAATTTCTTCTGTGTTGTGCTTAACTGAGCATCAGCATATGCTGTAGTAGATTTACCGCCGCGCTCGGCAGCAGTTTCTAAACCTGTTAAGTTGCCTGGTATATAAAATTTACCGTCTGCATCTTTAGATGCAATTGTACCTGTGGCTAATGCTGTTACGCCATCAGTGTCGTAGTATGTAAATGTTTCAGCAGCATTAAATGTTCCTACTAGCCCGTCAACTCTTATTGATGTTTGTCCTGCTGCTTTTAATCCTGTAGCACCGTTAAGTGCATACAAGCCTCTATTTGCAAAATAAGTAAAACAGTTTAACCATTCTACTCTAACACCGTTAGTAACAGTTAATGCATCTACTCCAGGCGTAATAAAAGTTACACTATGGAATAAACATCCTGCTTCTCTTGATGCTGCATTTGCTATACTGCCGTCAAGTTTTGCGCCGCCGCCTGCATCACCTTGAGCAAAGCCTCTTGGGTCGTCTGCTGGTGTTACACTTCCTGATGTAATTACACTTACATTTCTAATATATGGTGATCTTGATGTTACTGTAAAGTTGTTTGCAAACTCAAAAGCATATCCTGGAGCAAAGAAGTCTTTAATTGTAATATCTTCGATTGTAGATTCACCGTTGAGCAAAAATGCTGTGTTAGTATTTGTTCCTGCTGTTGGTTGAATATTTACACTACGCAGACTGTGTCCTTTTAATGTTACACCGGCTGGTATAGTCATTGGAAATATTTCTTCATACACTCCTGGATAAATGTGGACTGTGTCGCCGGCACTTGCTTGGCTTAATGCATGTTTAATAGTTGCATGAGGATCGTTAGTATGGTCGCCGGTATTAGTGTCGTCGCCGTTTTCTGCAACATAATAAATATTGCCCTGTCTTAATGCTAAGTTAATTCCATCTGCAATAATATTATTAGTAGTTACAGTATCTGCATAAAAGTTATTAGTCCATGTGTCTTGCCACTGTTGGCCGCCTAATCCTGGATCACTACCTAACTTGTATGTGTCTGTTACATTAGGAATAATATCTGAATCAATTTCTGCATTAAAAATAACGTTGTCGGTATCTGCATCGCCAATTGTAATATTTCCGTCAGCTGTAATATTTCCAGTTGCAGTAATATTACCATAGACATTTGTATCACCGTATATTTCAACAGTTCCGGTGCCGTTTGGATTTATTTGTAAATTGGTATTTTCAGAGTTTGTACTGATAACATTGTTTTCGATATCGAAGTCATCAATAACTAATTTTTGTTGATAAACTGTATTATTGTTTGCACCTAGTGTTAGACGATTTGTTACAGAAGATACAGTGTTGCCAGAGATTCTAACATCACCAAAAGCACCATTGCCTGGTACTTCTAAATTAGTTGTTCTTGTAGTTCCGGTTACATCTAGGTCATACTGGGGACTTGCATTGTTTATGCCGATGCGACTGTTTGTAACATCTAGATATAATAAGTCATTCTCAAAAGCTAGATCCACTCCCTCACGAAGTAGGTTTGCTTTTAAGAGTGGACCACTTATTCGACCAATAGCCATCTCTTCTCCTCAGTACGGGGATCCTGTCCCTCTAGCCGAATTTTCACCCCTTGGGTTCTTTGCTGGCTAACCACAGTCTGACCCTGCAGGTATTGGTCATACTCTGCATTAATATTATTTATCGTTTTTTAGGATTAACCAAGTACTATGGTGTAAATATCGACTAATTCTTTAAGTATTTCGTCAGTAACTTCTGCGCCTTCACCAGCACTTCTTTGCCATTTTTCAGTGTTCCAAGTTTCCATATAACCTTCTGTTGTATTATATCTTGTTTCACCTTCTGCAGGAGTTGATGATTGTTCAGCAGTAGTTCCGGCCGGAACTACTAAGCCAGTTGTACCGCCAAATTTTACATAACCATTATTAGTTGTAGCTAGTGTTAAATTATTGGCCGATGTATTATAAAATGTACTATTTTTTAAATCAAAGTCATATACATCTACTACATTTGTAGCTGTAGTTCTTTTAAGTTCTAGATCTGACTGTGAAAGTGTTGTCGTTACTAAATTATTGTCAAACAAAATATCGCCAGTTGATAGTCCGTGTAAATTAGTACTATTACTGTCAATAGAGCCTACTTGGACGCCGGCTGCTCTAAGAATTATAGTATTATTAGTATCATGTGTATCAATACTTTCTTGTCTATCACTTGAATATATACCGCCTAAACTTAAATTACCCGATGAATAACCTTCGTATAAATTTGAATCTGTGTTATATCTAATATCAGCTTGTAAATTATTTCTTTGTATATCTGTACCATTACTTAGAATTAAAGAAACATTATTATCTGTATTAAATAACTCAGTAACTGGAGATAATGTTAAATCTCCGTCAATAGTAGTTAAAGTATTTCCAGTAATCCTAATATTACCAACATCAACTTTTGATCCGTCAATAAAAGAACGATCAACACCATTCCGTACAGATATTGAGCCAATTCCACTAAAATCAATTGTGTTAGCATCTATACTAGTTGACCCAGTTTCAAAGTCTACAAAAAAGTTATCTCCAACTTTAAATGTACCGTCGGCATCAGTTGATGTGTAATATATATTTCCAGAATTTAATTCTGTAACTTCGTTTGCTGTAATAGTAAGTGTTCGATCATTCGATACACTTTTACCAACACCGGTATAAGCAAAATTATGTCCTATTAGATACATTAGTGTATTTGCGCCGTCTGCTTCTGCACCTTTAGTACCATACACATTTGCCGAGCCTATTGATCTTATCTCTGCACCAAATGTTGTGCTATCATTTGCTCTGCCTAATGTTCCGTTTGTTGCATACAATCCTCTATTAGCAAAATACGTGAACGAGTTAAGCCATTCTACTCTAACGCCATTTGTCATTGTTATAGCGTCTACACCCGGAGTAATAAAGGTAGCTGAATGGAAAAGCATACTAGCTTCTCTAGTACTAGATCCTGTTGTTGCTCCATCAATTAAAGCACCTTTGCCTGCATCTCCGCTTTCAAAAAATCTTGGATCAGGATGAACTTCTTCAAAAAATTCTGCGTAAGTATTTTTGTCGCTCATATATAAAGCGTTTAATGCAGGTATAAATTCATCGTATATCCACGTACCGGAACCATAAGTTTGAGTTCCGTTATGAATATTATATGCTATTACAGCGTCAGCTGTTGTAATTTCAGCACCAGACTCTGCATAATACGGCAGATATGGATTACTCCTGGTATTATTAAGGTCGCCATATAAGTATCCTGATGGACTTTGGGTTGTTAAAAAGGGTTCTAATGGTCCATTAACAGCATCATTAAAAAATCCACTAAGGCGTTGGATGTAAGTACCGACAGCAAGCCAATTTATAGGAGGTGCATATTCTGTACCTTTTGTAATAACTGTTACGTTTCTAATGTACGGGGAACGTTCTGTAATTATTGTGTTAGCAGCAAAAGTAAATGCATGTCCTGGACTATAAAAATCTTTAATTGTAAGATTTTCAATTGTAACATTTTGATTCATTTCAAATGCATTGTTTGTATTTGTTCCGGCAGTAGGTTTAATAATACAGTTTCTAATATCCTCACCCGATATAGTAATTCTTTCAGGAACAACTAAAGGAAATACTTCTTCGTATTCTCCTGGATAAATGTGAATAGTTACTGGACCTTGTGTACTTGCATCAACTACGCTAAGTGCGTGTGACAATGTACGAAATGCTCCGTTTTGATGATCGCCAACATTAGCATTACTACCGAGTGTGCTTACATAAAATATGTTGCCTTGGCGTCTTGATAGTGAAGTACTTTGTACAATTACATCATCTACAAATGACGATGTAGTGTTTAATAAATTACTGTAAATAGCGTTCCAGCGTTTTGTCTGTGAACCTAATGCACTTGTATTTGTTAAGTTTGGGAGAATGTCACTATTAACATCAGCAGCAAAAGTAACGTTGTCATTGTCGTCGTCACCTAAAGTTAAATCACCTGCAAATGTTATATTACCAGTTGAATGTATACTACCAGTCGAATTCCAGGAGCTTTGGATTTCAATAGTTCCTGTTCCGTTTGGTCTTAGTTCTATATTAGTATTGTCGGTAGTTGACGAAAGTTCATTAGCATCAAATTTTAAATTTGCAGTTTCAATTCCTGTTGCAAAGATATCACCTGTTGAATTTAAGTTAATAGTATTTTCAACTAACTGAGTTATTGCATTACCTTGCAATTCAAAACTACCTAAGTTAAAGGTACCAGTTGTTATTGCATTAGTTGTTCTAATTGGAGAAATTGTAGTAAGTACATCGGGACTTGCCATCGATGTAGTATTAATACCAATTCGATCATTATTAACGTCTAGATAAAGTAAATCGTTTTCGAATGCAAGATCAATACCTTGACGTTCAAGATTACTTTTAAGTACGCCACCACCAATTCTACCTACTTGCGACATGTTATTTTCCCTCTTTGACTAATGTATTTATTTGTCAAAGTTATGTAATACAGTGACGTCTTTTCCAAAAGGAGGTGGTGATGTAAATCTTAGATAATATCCTGATGCCCTTACTTGGCCTGTGCCTAATGGAGTATTACTATTAAGCACAAAAACTTCATCTACACTGTTAGAAGCTGCGCCTAATGTTGTAAAATCAGTATCACCAACGGTTGTTATTTTATACTCTGTGCCCTGTGTTGCTGTTGTTACATCAATTTCTCCACCTACGTCACTTGCTGGAGGATTTTGTATTATAGTATAGTTAGTTGTTGCTATTTGAAAAACGTTTTCAACAAATACTAAAATGTGCCTTTCTTGAGAGGGAGCAAATAATGTTTGGTTTGCTAATTTACCAAATATAATATTAGTTGCATCAGCGCCAGTTAATGTTTGTTGTACAATACCCGGGTCTCTATTAGGTTCTTTAAATCTTAAATTTCTCCAAGATCCATTTTGGTATGCTTCAAATTGTTCAGTTGTTGAGTTATATCTAAGTTGTCCTTCAGTTTGTGATGTTGCAATACCTGATTCGCTTGGACGTTCAGATGTTGCGCCTTTAGGTACTAATAATGCACGTTCGCTATCAACAATCACTTGATCATCAATGTCGTACTGTACGCCTTTTCCGGCAATACTTCTTAGGTTAGTAGTTTGGCGCTTTATTAATCTCATTATACTTCCAAATAGCTCACAGTTGCTGATAATACTGTATATCTTGACAACCGTGCTGTGCCTGATCCTAAACCTGCTCCAGTTGCTGTAAAAATTGTACTAGGATTATTATCAGCTGCACCTAGTGCTGTGAAATCTGTAGATCCAGCAGATACAATTGTATATTCTTTTCCAACTACAAAACTACCAGCATTAATAGACGGTCCTACATATTCTGGTTCTGACTGAAATCTAAGTTTGTCGCCTTGGTCAAGAACAATTTTTTCATTGTCAAATGTAAATGTTTCGCCAGCAGGTAATTCTAAGTTGTTAATAACTCTAGTTACGAAGTTGTCTGTTGCATTACCTTGTGGCACAATGTGTATATCAAATTGGGCAGTTGTTGAGCCGTTATTACAAACTAAAATATTTGTAATAGCATATGTTTTATTCTGTGGCACTCCACCTGCATACGCACCCGGATTATCTCCATCTGGGTCTAGTATGTCTACGTATGTTTGTCTTAATTGTGCGTTTTTAATTGCCATTTTGTTTCCTTAAAATAACATGCTGAATAGCAGTGATCTATTTTTACTTATTAATTCATCTCGTGTTTGTTCTTTGTTTACAAAAAACAATCCTGTTTTTCCGTTAGACTGATTTGAAGCATATAATTTAATACCTTCACTAGTATATAAAGGTTCTAAATTTTCAGGCGATATATCATCTCCGCCTGGGACACTTGTTAGTACCAACGAATCTTCAACTTTAACTCCGCCAACTCCTGGCGCCCTAAGAACTAAATCAGCATCACTTGCTAGTGTTTCAATAGTAGTTCCTGCAACTCTTATTTGATCAAATTCCCAACGGTCTGCATACAGTTGAGAAACTACATTATTGTCTATTGCAAATTTTATTACACTTGGATTGCTTGTTGTTTCTTCGTCTTCAATAGTAATACTAGTAACTGATAACGATCCGTCACCAATTTGACTTAAGAAAACATTAGCAAAGTTATATGCAACATAATCTGCTACACCTTGAACATTAGTTAATGCATCTGGATTTCTTAATGATCCATTAATATTGCCGCCGGCATCATATTCAAATGTACCGTATTCATAGTTTACTACGTTTTGAACAGAAACTGTAGGTGCTGCTCCTGTACCCGTTGATGGATTTCCTGGAGTTAGTAATAACGATGCTCCGCCGGTGTCTAATCCGCTTGTTCTAAGTTTTTGTAAATTACTACTTTGATCATAAATTATAAATCCACTTATATCTTCGTCATATCCAAAATATACATTAGCAATACTTCCTCGATTAATTTCTAATCCAGAAAATTTCTCAGTTCCTTGAATTCCGTTTGAACCGTCATCGCCTTGATTAAGTGTGATAACTCTATCTGTAATAACAGTATCAGTAGTTTCTAGTCTTGTAAAGTTTCCTTCAACTACTAAATCACCAGTAACAAAAACTGTTCCTGCTGCAACACCAGTATTCAACTTTATATAGCCGCCTGATTGAACAGATACTGTATAGTTTCCGCTATTAAGTGCGCCCGGTGTTCCTGCTACGTTAAGATATTTTGACATTCTTTGATCCTATTTAAAAAGTATATGGGGGAACTTAATCCCCCATAACTAATCTTAGTCAGCTTCGAAATCGTCTGCGCCAGTGAATGCATCATCTGTACCAGCTTCTTCCATTTCAACTGCGCCATCATCGGTAGCATTACTAAAGTTCCAAGCAATACTTACGCCTGAGTCAAGTGTTACTTTGCGTCCTGCAATTTTTGTAACTTGACGAGCTGTTCCGCCATCGTCTTTTACAGTAATTGTCATTTCGCCTACAGCTAATGTACCTTGTGATTTGTCAACTAAAGTACAATCCATTGTATTAGTACCATCATAGCAACGGAACTTTTTAGATCCTAATTGCTTTACAATCCAGCCGTTTGCTTCTGCTTGGCCTGTAGCACGAAAACGTACTTTAATTTCGTTGCCGTCTGCTGTTGGCTCTCCGAAAAATCTTTTATTAATTGGTCTTCCCATTTGTTTTCTCCTATAAAAAGTAGTCCTATGCCCGTTCTATGGGCTACGCTGTGGTGCAGCATAAGTCCGCCTTGCGGCTCGCTATCTGACATTAGTATTTATCAAATAAGAAAAAAGCTCGACACAGTTAAGTATTGAGCTTTTAATATTAAAGTCAAAAAAATAGGCCCCGTAGGACCTATTTTCTGTTTAGTAAAACTAAACTTAGCTAAAGCTAACTGCTGTGTCAGTAATGTCTACTTTACCCAAGTAGTCAGCTGCGTTACCAAGCGATGACGCAGTGTTATTCAACTCAACATATCCATAACGTGTCATGAATGATACTGTTGGTTCGAATGTACCTGGATCCAATACAACTCCTGAGCTCATTAGCGGGATGTATGGGCAATAGAATGCCGCTGCATCTGATTCGCTTGAACCTTTGTAGCCGATTAGTACCGCTGAATCATCAGCAGCATAAGTGTTTACATACACTTTCATAGCGTTGTTCAAAGTACCAACCATCTTAGTGTTAGTTGGGGCTTCAAAAGCACCTTCAGTTGTACGTGCAAACGCTGAAGTTGTAGCAGATTGTAGGATTGTTAACGCGAATGGCGATACAACAGCCCAGTTACCTGCACCTCTACGTGTGCGCTGTGCAATCAAGTTACTTACGCGGTTGATCTGCACTGCCAATGCGGCATGCTCGTCACCTACGAATGTAGCTGTACCTGAAACACCTGTTTGTACATATGTTTCAGCAGCAGCACCAGCTAGTAAGTCTAAAGACGCTAGTACTTCTTGATCAATTTCAGCAGTAATCTCTTGTGCTAATGCAGCCATGATTTCTGCTTCTACGTCAATACCGTGCATAGACTGTGCGTCTTGTGCAGCTTCAAACGTCCAGCGAGCTGACAATTTACGTGTCTTAGCTTCTACTGTCTGCTTCAAGATTTGAATTGACATTCTGTTGCCTGCTTCACCTTCAAGTGCTGCTGTTGCATCAGCTTTACCTGATGTAGCATTACCTGAATATGCTTCAGCAATTTTGAATGGGCTTAGAGCCTCTTCGCCTGCTGTTGCACCTGATGCGCCTGCGCCTACTGTGTCTGAATAACGAACACGTAGAGTGTGGATTTGACCCACAGGACCAGTCATTGGTTGTACGCCTACTAACTCGTTAGCAATAACGGTTGGCATTACACGTCTGATCACTGGAAGGATCACACGATTTAGTGTTGCGACATTACCCGCACTTGTTGCACCAGCTGTAGCACTCTCTGACAAGTACTTGCGGGTGTTTTCTAGCGTAGCAGCCATAACAGACTTCTTGTTGCCTTGCAAGCCTTCAAGAAGAGCAGTTTTGGTGTCTACCCAGCGGCTTTCTAATAGTTCTGACATCATTATCTCCTTAATTATAATCCAGCAAGACGTTTAATATCAACTACATTACTGATTGATTCTTCGTCTGCTTTAGTTGCTGTCATTGTTTCTTCTCTGTTGCCTGTAATTTCTTTGCCTTCTGTAATTGCTGCCTTACGCTTTGCTGGAGTATTTCCGTCGATAACCGATGGTAAGTACTTGTCAAAAGACTTTTGTAGTCTAGTGGTTTGTACTGATTCCAGTAAGTCTGTCATAATCTCGCGCTGATCGTTGCTCAAAGGAGCAATCAGTTCGTTCATAATCTTTTCTCTTTTTGCTGTTTCAACTAAACGTTGTTTTTCAACGTTAA
>Ga0222717_10000214_pt1 | contig 50505 bp, 45 predicted proteins | sample C33_18DmetaG_FD_165053 | JGI IMG/M metagenome (GOLD analysis project Ga0222717, IMG submission 165053) | Estuarine water microbial communities from San Francisco Bay, California, United States - C33_18D | ecosystem: Environmental > Aquatic > Marine > Unclassified | place: USA: California... | reverse complement strand
GTTCCACCTGCAGAAGTAGAGCAGTTTATGCAAAAGACTATTAATGGTATGAAAAAGACTCCTTATATAGGAGAAGATGGACAGTATAATTTACGTTTCAATATGCAGAATATGATGGAGGACTTCTACATGCCTGTAAGAGGAGGAGATACTTCTACTAGAATTGAAACTACAAAAGGATTAGAATACGATGGAACAAAAGATGTAGAGTACTTACAAGCTAAGATGTTTGCAGCTCTTAAAATACCAAAAGCATATTTTGGATTTGAAGGAGATCTACAAGGTAAAGCTACTTTAGCGGCAGAAGATATAAGATTTGCAAGAACAGTAGAACGTATTCAAAAGATAATGGAATCAGAGTTAACCAAAATAGCTCTAGTACATTTATACACGCAAGGATTTACAGGAGAAAGTTTAACTAACTTCGAACTTAAGTTAACTACTCCTTCTATAATCTTTGAACAAGAGAAAGTAGCTCTTCTAAAAGAGAAGGTAGATTTAGCTAATCAAATGAAAGATACTAAATTATTCTCTACTGATTATATTTACGAAAACATATTTGATTTATCAGAAGATGCTTATATGGAAATGAGAGAGCTCGTAAAAGAAGACAGTAAGAGACTCTTTAGAATAGCACAAATAGAAGCAGAAGGTAACGATCCAGCTAAGTCTGGAGTAACATACGGTACCCCTCATGATCTAGCTTCTATGTACGGTAGAAGGTCAACTAATACTCCAAAAGGAGGAGGACCAGATGAATTACCGACAGGATATTCTGAAGTAGAACCTGAAAAAGACCAAGAATGGGGACAACCAGGACCAGAAGGAGGCAGACCAAGAGAGAAAGCTTCCATATACGGCACAAACGATGCATTAGGAGGACGTGATCCTCTAGGGGTCCATGGTATGCAAGGAGGATATCCATCCGACAATGAAAACGTAATGGAAAACATTACAACTCAAGCTGTCTACCATAAAAACAAAGAAGCATTAAAGAATATTGTATTTAAAAAAGAAACTAAAACTGAGGCGGATCTTCTTAATGAAGATAACATCAAAGATTTAGGAAAATAATACATATTTATATATAGTAAACGTGTATAATGAAGATAAAACATTCAAAATTCCGTAATACAGGACTAATATTTGAATTGTTAGTAAAACAAATTGCATCAGATACTCTTAATAATAAGGATTCTGTAGCTGTTTCTATTATAAAGGAACATTTTGCTAATAAGTCAACTCTTGCAAAAGAATACAAACTATATGAATTTATAGTACGTAATAGAAATGTATCACAATCTAAAGCTGAGGCTATTGTATCTACTATTACTGAAGTATCAAGAAAATTAGATCAAAAAGTACTCAAAAAACAGAAATATAGTTTAATTTCTGATATAAAAGAAAATTATGATATCAATGAATTTTTTGGTATCCAAGTTAGAGACTATAAGGCATTAGCTGCACTATACTGTCTACTTGAAGGACAAAGTACTGAGACGTTAATAGACCCTCAGTTACTTGTAGATAATAAGACTACTATATTAGAACATTTAACTTCACAGCCTCAAGTAGAGGAAGACGTGAAAGATACACTGGTAGAAGAATATTCTAAATATGATAAAGATTTAAAGCTTTTAACGTTTAAAATCCTATTAGAAAAATTCAATAACAAATATAAAGATCTATTACCAGAACAAAAAAGGATCTTAAAAGAATTTATTACATCGGTTAATTCCGGTACACGTTTACGTAATATAGTTAATAAAGAGTTTGATACTCTCAGCAGTATAGTAAATGAACTAGCCTCTAGAGTTGATAATCAGGTTGTTAAAATTAAATTAGATGAAGTATCTAAGGCTATTAAGCCTGTTTCTAATAAAGAAAGAATAGATGATAATCATTTAGTTAAGTTGATGCAGTACTACGAACTAGTTAACGAGCTTAAGAAGCTATGACAAGATCAAATCTTGTTAAACTAATTAGAGAGGTAATGCAAGAATTGGACGAAGCCAACGTAACTGGTGGGTCCGCAACGTTTACTCCTGGAACTGGAGCTCAATATGCTACACCAAAGGCATTTGGCAAAGGTAAAAGGGCTAAAAAGACATTAACAAAAATAGGCTGGAAACAGCAACAACGACCTAAAAGGCCGTCAAATACTAAAATGTTTGATTACTTATGAAAGCAGTAAAAGTAACAGAAAATTATAAAGCCGTACTAGAAGGTAGGCTTGCAAAAGGAGAATTTGTTCGCCAGATGAGATTACAATTTCCTAATATTGTAACTAAGTTTAACGGATATGATGATACAGTTCAAATTCTTAAAAATAAACAAATGATCTTTGACGCACCTATAAACGAGGCATTCGAGAACGTAAAAGTATATGATGACAGACCAGCATTAACTTATTCGTTAGATGCACTTGAAAGAGGAATAGGGTACGAACTAACCTCAGCAGGTATAATGGCTCATGATAAATTTAATATTAAAGCTGAAGATTATTTTAAAGCTGAGCAAAAAGCTAAAGGTAATTTAGATAAAGATCCTAATCACTATTTAAATTTACTTTCTGGAGAATCTTCAAAAGTAGACAAACATGATAGAGAAGAGGAAACTAAAAGAGGAGAAGGTAAAATAGACGTATTTAACGGTATGAAAAAAGCTGATCTAAAAGAAGCTAAAGTAATGTTAAAAGAAGGGAAGTTAGATGATCTTGCAGCTAAATTAGGAGTTGATGTAAATAAATTAAAAGCAGCTGCTGATAAGATTAGAGACATGGAAAGAACGTCAGCTGAAAAAGATGCTAAAAAATTAGCAGAAGTTGAAAAAGCATTGGCTGATGAGGTTGTTGAAGAAGCACCTGAAATGTCTTTAGAAGAAAAAAAATTAGCAATAGGAGCAGTAATTGATATAATTAGAAGTAAATACCCAGATTTATCTCAAAGTATAGCTCTTGATTTTATTAAGACTCATTATAACGATTTAATAAACGGTGTAGATCCTATAGCTGAATTTGAAGAGTATGTATCAGTTAATACTGATTATGTACATGAAGCAGAAGTTGAAGAAAAGAAAGGAACTGACCATGACGGTGATGGAGACATAGATAAAGATGATTATATGGCTGCTAAAGATAAAGCTATTAAGAAAGCTATGGGTAAAGACGAACAGTTAAAAGAAGCTATTAAAACTATAATAAAGAAGACTTTAAATGATAAAGCATTAAACGAAGCTGCTACTAACGGACTAGCTTCTCTATCAGATCAGTACGATGGTTTAAAAGGATTTAAAACTTGTGTTATAGATTTACAAAACCTTGTCACTGAAATAGAATCATTTAATGATAGAATGCAAGAAAAACTACAAGGAGTATTTAGTAAATGTGGTGACATCGAAAACGAAGATGGATTAAAAGTTGGAGCATTTTTAGCACCAACTATTATGAGTGCATTTAAAAAAGATATGGGACCTGTAATGAAAGGTGGTTATATGAAAAATATAGAGTTACCAAAAACTGCTATATTTAAAAGACCAGAACCAGCAATGCAGGAAGAGCCTAAACAGACTATCTACAGTATGAATGAAGATAAAGGACATAACCAGTATATGAAAGTAGATGAAGGTCACTGTAATGAAATTATCGAAAAACTTAAAGAGAGATATGCTAGTGAAGGTATTAAATTCTCTAAAAAAGGTAAGGACACTATTAACGCAGGTCATTGTACTGAAGGTAAAATGAAAAAGATGATTTCTGAAATGGAGAAAGAGGGTTACAAAGTACATGAATCAAGCTGTAACAGTAACTAAAATAAAATAACATGGCACAATTACTAGTAGATGTAACACCATTCAAATCGGTACTTAGAGAATCTAAGGAAAAGCCGGGAACATTTGAAGTAGAAGGTGTTATGCAGAGAGCAACATCAGAAAATCAAAACGGTAGAGTTTACTCAAAAGACATTTTAGCAAGAGAAGCTAAAAAGTATACAGATGAGTTTGTAAAGAATGGTAATGCTTTTGGTGAATTAGATCACCCAGAATCTCCAGTAGTATCATTAAAAAATGCTTCTCATATAGTAAAAGAGCTATATTGGAAGGGTAATGATTTAATGGGTAAAGTAGAGTTACTAAATACTCCTGCTGGTAATATAGTAAAAGAAATTATAAAAGCTGGTCATACTATAGGTATCTCATCTAGAGGTACAGGATCAGTTCAACAGACTAACGAAGGAACATTAGAAGTACAACCAGATTTTGAATTAGTATGCTGGGATTTTGTATCTAATCCTTCCACACACGGGGCATTTATGAACCCAGTCGCACTTCAAGAAGGAAAAATTAAAGTAAGTAAATATACTAACTTAGAAGGTATAATAAACGATATTTTAAGGTCCTAGTCAATTTTCCAGAAACGTTATATATTTATATAAGAATATACAATTAATATATTGTATCAACTTACATTTAAATAACATTGTAGTTTTTTTCAATAACTACAGAAATCAAATTTTCATTTATAATGGCAAACAAAGATTTATTCAAGCAAGCTATTGCTGAAGCTAAATCTGTAAGAGAAGCCGCTATTGCTAACGCTAAGGAAGCTTTAGAAGAGACTTTAACACCTCATCTAAAAGACATGTTAGCTGCTAAACTACAAGAAATGGACTCTAAGTCTGAAGAAGTAGAAGAAGTAGTAAACGAGTCTGAAGAAGAAGTAAAAGAATCTGCTGAAGATAAAGTTGAAGAGTCAATTGACGAATCAACTGACGAAGCGATCGAGGAGGTAACTGAAGCTTGTGCTAAATGTGGTCAAACACATGAAGGAAGCTGTGGTACTCACGAAGAAGTAGAGGAAGACCTTTCAGAGGTAGAACCAGTAGAAGCTGCTGACGACACAGAAGCTGAGGATGATTCAGAAGAATCTGAAGACGAAGCTGAACACGATGTTGAGCCAGTAGATGGTGACGAAGATATTAGTAACTTATCTGTTGACCAATTCAAAGATATGATCAGAGACATTATTGCTCAAGAAGTAGGCGGAGACGCTGCTGCTGACGATATGGACGCTGGTGACATCGAAGGAATGGGAGATGATATGGCTGCTGATATGGAAGAACCAGATATGGCAGGTGACGAAGAAGAAATCGACCTTGACGAATTACTTGCAGAATTAGAAGCGACTGAAGAGATATCAGAAGCTCCTAAAGATGACAAAGATGAGTCAATCGAAGAAGCCGAAGAGAAAAAAGACGAGACTGTTGAAGAGGATGTGACTGCAAAGTCAACAACTAACCAAGAGTCTGCTGATCATTCAGCTGAAGGTACTAACATTAACAAAGTTGTTAATGAAGAATCTACAGATGATAAATCAGATTTAGATCAAGCTATGGAAACTATCGAAACTCTTAAATCAGAGTTAAACGAGGTAAACATTCTTAACTCTAAATTACTTTACGTTAATAAGATCTTCAAATCTAATAATCTTTCTGAATCACAAAAAGTTAACATTATTGCTGCATTCGATAAAGCGGAGACAGTAAAAGAAGTTAAACTAGTATTTGAAACTGTTTCGGACAACATCGTAGATGTTAAAAAAGGAAATGTTTCAGAAGCTAAGATTAAAGGCATGGCTAGTAAAGCAACTGGTACAACTGCTTCTAAACCAGAAGAGATTGTATTATCAGAAGCTGCACAAAGAATGCAAAAATTAGCAGGAATAATTAAATAATAATTTAAAATAAAAATTAATCATGGAAGTAAAAAATTTACTTGAAAGCTCAAATAACTATAAGAGCATGCAAGCCGATTCTGCAAAGTTAGCAGATAAGTGGTCAGCTTCAGGTCTATTAGAAGGTATTTCAGACGAAAGAGTTGCTGGTAACATGGCAATGATTCTTGAAAACCAAGCTAAGCAGATCGTATCAGAAGCTAACGCTACTAACGTTGGTGGAGGTTCATTCACAGCCGGAGACGGTGAAGCATGGGCAGGTGTTGCATTACCTTTAGTTAGAAAAGTTTTCGCACAAATCGTAGCTCAAGACTTTGTATCAGTTCAGCCAATGAACTTACCATCAGGTCTTGTATTCTACCTAGACTTTAAATACGGAACTGCTACTAACGGTAGAGGTGACGGAGATAACATGTACGGTAACGTATCTACAGCTAATTCTAAATTAGCAGCTGATACTGATCCTTCAGGAGGTCTTTACGGAGCAGGACAATTCGGTTATTCAATTAACCAAACAGCTTCAGCTCAAACTGCTACAGTAGCAAACGCTACTTCAGCATCTGTATATTACGACGTAGACGTTGACTTAACTGCATTTGATACAGTAAGTATCCCAACTGCAGGTTTAGGCTCAAATTATGATACTTTAGGTATTAGAGCATTTAGCCTACAAACAGGTTCAACTGCTATCGCTGTAGAAAGACAGTATACTAAAATAAATGGAAGTAATATTGAATTCGTTGTTGCAGATGGTGACGTTACCAACTCAACTTCAGTTAACGTATTATTCCACAACCAGCCAGTTGACAACGACAGAGGTGACTTTGAAGCTGCTTCTTCTGCTGCTGTTGATACATCAATCACTATACCAGAAATTGACGTTCAGTTAGCTTCTGAAGCGATTGTTGCCAAAACAAGAAAACTGAAAGCACAATGGACTCCAGAATTCGCACAAGATCTTAACGCATACCACAGTATTGATGCTGAGGCTGAGTTAACTTCTTTATTAAGCGAATACATCTCTATGGAGATTGACCTAGAGATCCTAGATATGCTTATTCAAGATGCAAGAACTACAGATCACTGGAGTGCAGAAAACAACAAAGTATGGGATGGTTCAAACTGGACTACTTCAACTTCTGATTTCTACAACACTCAAGGACAGTGGTTCCAGACATTAGGTACTAAGATTCAAAAAGTATCTAACAAGATTCACCAGAAAACTTTAAGAGGTGGTGCAAACTTCGTAGTTTGTTCTCCAACTGTTGCTACAGTATTAGAAAGTATCCCAGGATACGCTGCTAACACTGATGGTAATGCAGAAGAGTTTAACATGGGTGTACAGAGAGTAGGTTCGTTAGCGAACAGATTCAAAGTATACAAGAATCCATATATGACTGAGAATACAATGTTAATGGGATATAGAGGAAGTCAATTCCTTGAAACTGGTGCAGTTTATGCTCCATACGTACCATTAATGATGACACCTCTAGTGTATGACCCAGAGACTTTCACTCCAAGAAAAGGTCTTATGACAAGATATGCTAAGAAGATGATCAGACCAGAATTCTACGGTAAAATCTTTATTTCTGATTTATCTCAGATATAATAGTTTAACCTATTAGAATTAATATTAAGAGAGGCCTTCGGGCCTCTTTTTTTTATACTATTTATATAAAATTGTAATAGATGGCGAATATAGTAACATGGAATGGTAGTTCTACCTTTGCGACTGGTTCTACACCATTTGGATTTTATGATACAGATACCGACTTTCAAACTGATGCCGATAAGGTAGCAAGTTTTTGTGGTACAAGATTAGGATTTCCTTTAATGGATGTTGAACTAAACAGTGGTTCTTTTTATGCTTGTTTTGAAGAAGCTGTAACGACTTACGGGAACGAAGTATTCCAATATAAAATAAGAGAAAATTATCTATCATTAGAAGGATCTACCACAGGTAGTAGTGTTAATAACAAATTAATTGACCCTTCATTAGGTAGAACAATAGATATTTCAAAAAACTACGGTACAGAAGCAGAAGTAGGAGGAACTGTAACAAGATATACAGGATCTCTAGCATTAACAGCTTCTATACAAGAATATGACCTGGATCAATGGGCAACAAATGATGGTATAACAGGTGGAATTGAAGTAAGACGTGTGTTTTACGAGGCACCACCAGCAATACTACGTTATTTTGACCCATATGCTGGTACAGGTACAGGAGTACAGTCATTAATGGATGCTTTTGACTTTGGATCATTTAGTCCAGGGGTAAACTTCCTATTAATGCCAGCTTCTTTCGATATGCTTAAGGTTCAAGCAATAGAATTCAATGATCAGATAAGAAGATCAACTTATTCCTTTGAATTAGTCAATAATAAGTTAAAAATCTTCCCTATTCCTAAAAAAGCTGCTAATTTAAGGTTCGAATACTATAAAAGTAGTGATAAGAGGGATAGTGTATACCAAGATGGTGATGGATTAGTTAAAACTGTAGCAGATGTACCATATGAAAACCCAACTTACTCATTAATTAACAGTGTAGGTAGACAATGGGTGTTTAAATACACATTAGCACTAGCAAAAGAGCTATTAGCATATGTTAGAGGTAAATATCAGTCAGTTCCAGTACCTGGATCAGAAGCAACACTTAATCAAGCCGACTTATTAACAGATGCAAGGGCAGAAAAGACTGAACTAGTGACTAATTTAAGAGAAATGCTTGATCAGACGTCAAGACAGGCACAATTAGAAAGAAAAGCAAATGAAGGAGACAATCTAAGAAAGACTTTAGGTGATGTACCTATGACTATATACATTGGATAATGAAATTGTTACAGATAATTAGTGAAATAGAGTATAAAACTTATGAAGCTATGGTAAAGTTCGTATATAAAGACGATAGTACCGCTAAAATAGGTGAATTAGTAAGAGCTCTACCAGGAGTAACTACAGTAACACTGACTACTGACTTAGGAAAGGGTAGACAAGTGTTTAAAGTTAAGTTAATTTCACAAAAATCTGGACAAGAAGCATTTGCAGCATTAAAAACTAACGCTATGAGTAAATACTCTACAGTAGTAGGTGTAGAAGTAGCAGGAAAAACGATAGAGAAGATATAATGTTATTTGGAAGTAATAGAGATTTTGATTTACTGGTAAATATTAACAGAGAACTGTTAAAAGATGTAGTAGAACAAGAGATTCTTTATTATAAGATAAGTTTAGAGGATACAATATCTAATTTATATGGAGAAGCATTAGATAAGACCTATTGGTCACCACTATTACTTAACTGTTTAATAACAAGAGGTGATCAAGTTATAACGTCTGATGACTTTGGACCTGATCTAAGTAGGGAAGCATCATTTGCTTTCATAAGACAGGACTTAGAAGACGTATCAGTAGTACCGGAAGTGGGAGATATTTTAGTTTGGCATGAGGACTACTATGAAGTAGATACAGTTAGAGAGAATCAACTGTTTGTAGGTAGAGATAAAACATATAATTTAAACCAATACGGTTCAAGATTTGGTTCTTCACTATCAATTATAGTAGATTGTCACCAAACAAGAAGAGAACGTACTGGTATTACACATCAAATGGAACAATATTAATATGAAAATAAGAGATATACTTAAAGAAGAGGAAAATCCTGACTTCAAAACAACTAAAGTAGATGGACCAGATCCAGTTACCGGTCAAATGACATGGGATGTTGAATATACACCATTAATAGGTGTAGATGATAACTTAGAAGATGCTTATCAAGATTTTAAAAAGATATTGAAGAAGTATCCAACAGATGAAAGGTTACAAAAACTGTTTGATGTATTCTCTCAATTTAAGAGACAGTATAGAGCACACGTAACAAGAAGATATGGCAGATAATAACGTTAATCCTAAATCTCAAAGAGAGATATCTCAGAATTCTATCGAGACCTACAAAGTAGAAGGTTACGAAGGTAAGAAAACTGAGGTAAACGATAAGTTCAAACGTGAACACCAACGTTCTGTAAAGAATGACAGTGTGAAAAAGTTTGCTATCGGTCTAAGAGATATAGATGAAGCTATATTTTATTACTTTAACAACGTTATTAAGCCGTCCGTAATACAGAATGGCTCTAAAAAGATCGTTCCTGTACTATATGGTTCACCGGAAAGATGGTCAGCAGTGCAGAAAGACGGTTTTTATAGAGATAGAAACGGTAAGATACAAGTACCTTTAATATTCTTTAAGAGAGATAGTGTAGAAAAGAATAGAAACCTAGGTAATAAGATGGATGCTAATAATCCAACACAGTTTGGAGTGTTTGAAAAGAAGTGGTCAAAGAAGAACCAATATGATAGATTCTCAGCGTTATTGACTAGGTCTATTGCAAAAGAATATCAAGGAGTAGTTATGCCTGACTACCTTAATATAAACTATTCATGTACTATTTTTACTGAATATGTTGAACAAATGAACGGAATCATTGAAAGTATCAATTATGCCTCTGATGCTTACTGGGGAGATCCAGATAAGTTTAACTTTAGAGCTATGATTGATGATTATACAACAATAACTGAACTCGTTCAAGGGCAAGATAGAAGTGTAAAGACTAATTTTCAAATAAAATTATTAGGACATGTTGTTCCTAATGCAGAAAATACACTTCCACAAGGTAATGCTAAGTTCTTTAACAAGGCATCGGTTTTATTTGGAGTTGAATCAGTCGTAGACATAAACAATTTACCAGAGTAATGGCAAAATATTCAAATACAAGAGTAAACAGTAGAAGTATCAGGTTCTTTGACCAAGCTGCTTCTAAAATGAACACAATTAATATAGAAGAATCGATGACAAACGAACAAAAAGCTTACTTATCATTAAATAAAGTTTTTTCAAGTAATCAAAAAACAGTGAATGTAACCGCTGCAGGAGCATCAAGTGCATCCTTGGAGTGGGAGTCATTAAATCTTGCAACACCCCCACAGGGTTTTCCTAGTTTGACTAGTAAAGATTTCACACTATTTATTAATGGAGTTGTTGTCGAGAACGACGTACTAGACTCTGTTGCACAAACAGGCAGTAATGTCTTGGTTACACTTAACGATGGACTAAACTACAACGTAGACTCAGAAGATGAGTATATGATTAGTGGCAAATTTGGTGATTAGTAGATAGATGGCATTAATAAGATGGAAACAGATAGATCCTAATTTAGGATCGTACGGTAACCTAACAGGTTCCTTAGACATATCCGGATCACTACTGGTGAACGGAGCTGAGGTAGGTGCGGCTGCAACAACAGCCTCTCATGCTGCCTTTGCCGTTTCAGCATCTTATGCAATCTCAGCATCTCATGAGATAATAACTGAACTTTCTTCTTCACATGCTCAACAAGCAGACACAGCATCATTTATTACAGATACTTTTATATCAGAATCAGCAGTAAGAGGTGGTTTCGGTTCTTCAGAATCTTCATCATATGCTTTAACAGCATCTTTTTTAGACGACAGTATAATATCAGAATCAGCAGCAAGAAGTGGATTTGGAGCTGGAAGTGATTCAACAACATTTAATGGTAATAAAGTAATATCACAAGCTCATTTACCAGGATTATTTACATCATCATTTAATGCAGGGACTACTGGAAGTGTCCAAGACTTTTTAAATGCAGTATTTTTCCCCAATACGGGGCCATCTATTACAAGTGCAACTCAATTTAATACTGCAGAATTTGTAGCTAGCGGTTCAACTATAACTACATTGACAGCGACAGATCCAGAGTCCCAAGCATTAACTTTTACTACACAATCAGGATATACAGCAGACCTAGTAAGGTTAGCAACAAATGGTGTACTGACACTAAACGTTACTTCTTCTACAGAACAATTTAATACTGTAAACAGAGGTGATGGAACATTAGCACATCCGGTACTAGTACAAGTAGCAGATACTTTTGGTGCAGTAGATACACAAACAATACATATTGATGTTACAGCCAATTCGGCACCGGTCTTTAGACAAACATCAGCAGCAGGATCAATTATTACATCTTTTACCTCCAGTAGGAATGAAAATTCTTCAACTGGAGAAATAGCAAAAATCTACTTCACAGATGCTAACTCTGACACTATTACAATTAGATCTGGAGGTTTGGATGTATTAAGCGATAAATTTACAATTGCAAGAACAGGTAGTTATGTAAGTTTAAGACAGGTATCTGGTTCATTAGACTTTGAAACTACTTCATCTTATAACTTTAGCCTTACAGCTTCAGATGAACACTATGAAGGAGGTGAAGATTTAGATGCTAGAGCATTTTTACCTATAGTTGTTAATGTAACAGATAACGTTGTACCTGTAGTTAATAATCAAACACTTAGTGCTTTAAATGAAAATAGTGCTAATGGAGCAGCAGTAGATACAATTGCAGCAAGTGATGCTGAAGGAGACACTATAACATTTACAGCATTTAATTTAAGCTCATTAGAACTAGACGGAACACCTGTAGCAACAGGCTCTTATGGAGGTACTTCTTTAACTTCTGATCCTCATGAAAATCCATTCTCAATGGCATCAAATGGAGCAGTAACTAGAAAGAACGGAGTATTTTTAAATTCAGATTTAATAAATTCATATAAATATACAGTAAAAGTTCTAGATTCATTTAATACAGCATCAGCACCTGCTACGATTACAATACCAATTACTGATGATACTCCTGCCACTATATCAGATAATGTTACAGCAGCAAGTATTATAGAGTCCGATACTAGTGGGACTTCTATAAAGACTACTTTATATGGTTCTACTCAAGCAGATTTTGGATCAAATCAAGCTGGAGCATTTACATCATCAAATGCAGCTTTAACAATTAACAGTTCAACAGGTGTATTATCATTAGGAGTTAATTTAAGCGGTTCAGTAACTCAAAGTGGAGCAACTATAGATTCTATAATCTCATTCAGAAATACTTTCAATACTCTAACTACAAGTAGTATATCAGTATCTGTTTTAGGAAATAGAATACCAACAGCATCATTTACAGAACAGACAGCTAATCTAAATGATAACCTATCAATTACTAATACAAACTTAACAAGTGTAACGATATCAGATCCAGATTCAGATACTCCTTACTCTATGTCTTTATCAGGTACTCATGCATCATCATTTAATGCAGTGCCTCAAAATGCTAATTCATCATCCTACCAAATACAAGCAGCATCAAACCTAGCAGCTGGACTATATAATTATTCAGCAAGTATAAAAGATAATTACGATGAAGTAAGAAATTACAACAAATCATTAAGTATATCAAATGCAGGTATAGGTACGATGACTACTAACGGAACATTCCGTATAATAGAATCAGCAACTAACACTACTAACATAGTTACTAATGTAAACGGTAGAACTGGGACTCAAGGTGATCTAGGAGTAACATACTCAGGTTCATTTGGTAGTCAAGCAGTAACTTCTTTCTCTTCTTCTAATGCTCAGTTAGCAGTTAGTAATGCAGGAGCATTAACTTTAGGATTTGACTTAAGCGGTTCAGGAACAGCATCTGGAGATAGTATTTCATCTAATATAACATTTATAGACCAATACGATAACATAGGCAGTGGTAGTATTACAGTTAACGTAGTTACTAATAATCCGCCATTCATAAGTGCTACTTCTCAATCTAATGGAAATGAAAATGCAGCAAGAGGAACAGCAAACTTATTTAGAGTAACAGTAGCTGATACGGAGAGTGATGCTTTACCAAGTGCTAATTTAACTGTAACTGGATTAACAGGAAGTTTAAGTGCATCTGTTGATAGTCCTTATATATACATAAAAGCAAATAGTAATAATGTTAATGCAGGAGTATACGGATTTACAGCAAGTTTAGCTGATACACATTCTTTCAGTACAGCTTTATCAGCAAGTGAATTTACAATAGCAGCAGCAGACGATGGAGCTTTAACAGGAGATACAGCCATCTACATTATAGAATCAGCTACAAGTGGAGATGTGTTTAGAGATGCTACAGGATTTGGATCAGGTAATCCAGCACAAGTTGGAGCATCTTATTCACCAGCATATGCAGGAGCAACAGTACAATCGTTTACTTCTTCTAATGCAGCAATAGTAATTGATGGTAGCGGTAATTTAACCGCAGGTGTAACATTAAGTGGTTCAACTACTCAAAGTGGAGATACATTCTCAAGCACGATTACATTTAGAGACCAATATGATAATATAGGAAGTGGTTCTGTGACTGCAACAGTATTTGGTAACCAATCACCAGTAGCAAACTTTACTAGAACAAATCTTTTTGAATCTAATAATGCTACAAGTGGTTCACAAGCAGGTACACTAACAGTAACAGATACTGAAAATAACACACCATTTACTTTTACAGTAGCAGGTGTTAATGGAGATAAGTTTGACGTTCAAGGTACTTCATCACCATTTAAAGTACAGCCAACTGGATCATTAGATGGAGGTACTTATTTTGTAGATTTAACCGTAAGAGATAATTACGGTGAAACTGTAACATTGACTAGTGAATCAATAATAGTAACTAGATCATTAGATTATGGAGAGGTGTATTTATATGTTTCAACACTGGGTAGTGATTCAAACCTAACCAATGGCTATTTAGCCACTATGGGAGGATCTACAGTGAATGGAGATTCACCACCTCAAGTAACAGCATTATCAGCAGCTTCGCAATCATTGTTTGCAGGATTAATTTCCGGTTCAATTGGTAGTTCAAAAATTGTACTATCTGGAGGACAATCAGCAACATTACTTGCAAGTGGTAGTGGTAGTAATTTAGATAGCGTTTTAGCAGATATTGGTACAATAAGTACAGCATCAGCAGGACAGCTAGTAGTAGTGTATCCATCAGGATCTGATATGTACGTTCCAACTAATATACAAGAATCATTTAATAGTACAGTAGGAGGAGCAGTACCAGTAGTCAATACAGACGGAGGAGGGTTTGCAATAAACTCAGGAGATTTACATTCAATAAGACCAGCAGCAGAATACCGTAATTTTGAAGAGTGGTTTGTATTTGGAAGAAAAACAAGAGATGTATTTGGCTCAAGTGTAGCAATAAGATTAATTAATTCAAGTGGTAGTTTACCATAAACCTTAATAGATGCCTTTATTTAGTTCAAGATTAGATTTAACAACAGCAGCTAGTAGTTCGGGTACGGCCTTATCGAATATAGAATTTACTCGTGGGGCGTTTTATTCCGTTGCAGCTATATCTGATCTTAATGCTATACCTGTAGCTCGTATTGCTCACGATCAAATCGTATGGGTAGAGAGTGCATCAGCGACTTATCAAGCTACTTTATTTGTAGCTGACTTTGAAACTAGATTTGAAGATTCAGCATCTTGGGGTGTATTTAACGGATTTGGTGGGGAAGCAGCAGACGTATCTGGGTTAAATACATTTACAGGATCTATACAAACTGAAGTTAATAGTATAAAAGCAGTTACTGGATCTTATGCTACTACAGGAAGTAATACATTTACTGGTAAACAAATTATACAATCAGGAAGCGGTATTGAATTTTTTGCCGAAGTATCTACCGCAGATAGTTGGGTAAGTTTTAATGATCAGTTTATTGAAACTAGTCCGAGATTTAATATACAAACATCTACTGGTTCTTATGTAGGAGCTTCTAGAGGAGTAATAGGATTAGGAGCATACGAATCAGCTTCTAAAATGTTCTTGTATGCTGATAGTATGAGCTTAGCACCTGGTCAAGATCATCATTCAGGATCAAAACACATGCAAACTAAATTACTAGAAGTAGGTAATTTACAGTTAACCTCTAGAGAAAAATTCTTAACCAAACATATAACAGGTTCAACATTAACTATTGAAGCTGATGTAACCTATACAGGTAGTAATACATTTAACGGAGGAATGACAGGTTCCCTACTTGGAACAGCATCATATGCACTATATGCAGTTTCTGCTTCACATGAGATAGTAACTGAAGTTTCATCATCACATTCTGTACAAGCAGATACAGCATCTTTTATATCTCCTGGATTAGGATTAGCATTTGAGAATGATTCAATAAATTTAAACACAGGATCATCCCATTTTACAAATGCCGTTCAAAATTTATCAGATACAAGTATATTTAGTTTGACTGGATCTGATTATGCAACAACAAATAATATACAAATAACTGGAAGTTTATCACTGCAATTAGACAGTAGTGGTGATAGTCTAGCTATTTATAGTGGAAGTGACAAAAGGGTTAGTATCACTAATGAAGGAATATTAGTATTAACTACTCAGTCAGCTTCACCAACTGCGGTCAAAGGAGGAATGTATTTAGATTCAAATTATGATCTTTATATAGGACAAGATTAGTAAAATGCCGTATATTTATAATAAAGAAATTGTAACTTAAAACCTTATAGACAATGCCAACTTGGAAAAAAGTCGTTGTATCCGGATCAGCGATATCACAATTAAATAACGATGCTAATTATTTAGCAACACTCGGGGATAGCGTAATATCCTCATCAGCACAAATAGCAACAGACATTTCAGGATCATTCGTTTCTGCAAGTAATGCATTAGGCACTAGAATTGACAATGTAGCTAGTACCATAACTTTAGCAGCAGATAATGGATCTAACGATACTTATACGACTGGAGAAACTCTTACCTTCACTGGTGACAATTCTATTAGTACAACAGTTAGCGATAACGAAATTACTATAGCACTTGCAGACGGTGTAGTTTCTAGTTCAGCTCAAGTAGTATCCTTAGTAGAAAGTGGCACTGATTCTAATACATTCACTGACGCTGATCACAGTAAATTAAATGCAATAGAAGCAGCAGCAGACGTTACTGATACAACTAACGTAACAGCAGCAGGAGCATTAATGGATAGTGAGTTAACAGATTTAGCCGGTGTTAAAGGAGTAACAATTTCTACATTACAACCAAAACCATCAGAAGGGGCATTTGCTGACGGTGATAAGACAAAATTAGATGCAATTGAAGCATCAGCTGACGTAACAGACACTGCAAACGTTACTGCTGCAGGAGCATTAATGGATTCGGAATTAACATCTATAGCAGATGTAAAGGCATTAAATCAATCAGTAGTATCTGGAGCAACTCCTACGTTTACAACTACTAATTTTACAGATGCAACCAACAAAAGGTTGATGACCGATGCACAGGAAACTAAATTAGATACAGTTGAAACAAGTGCAGATGTAACTGACACTGCTAACGTAACAGCAGCAGGTGCGGTAATGGATAGTGAGTTAACTAATGAAGCAGCTGTAAAGGCTATAAACCAAGGGTTAGCAACTAGTGATAACGTAACATTTGCAAATACAACAGTAACAGGTAATTTAACAGTATCAGGAACAACAACAACAGTTAATTCTGAAACGTTAAATATCGATGATAATATTATAGCGTTAAATGGTAACGGTGCTGCTTTAGGTGGTATTGCAGTTAACGATGGTCCTGCAACAGGATCTTTACTATGGGATGGAGATAACGACAGATGGGTAGCAGGTGCTACAGGATCTGAATCAGCAGTATTGACGGCATTAGGATATGGAATACTATCAGGATCGACACAAATAGCAGCTGATATTAGTGGTTCATTTGTTTCGGCAAGTAATGCATTAGGAACTAGAATAGATAACGTAGCTAGTACGATAACATTATCTGCAGATGTAGGATCTAACGATACTTATACTACAGGTGAAACTTTAACATTTGAAGGTGATAATTCAATTACTACTACAGTATCAGATAATAAAATTAGTTTTGCCATTGGAGACGGTATAGTATCATCTTCAGCTCAAGCAGTAGCTTTAGTAGAGGCAGGAACAGATTCAAATACATTTACAGACGCAGATCATTCTAAACTGAATGCTATAGAGGCTAGTGCAACAGCAGATCAAACAGATGCTGAAATAAGAGCAGCTGTAGAAGCAGCAACAGACTCAAATGTATTTACTGATGCAGATCATTCAAAATTAAATGCTATTGAAGCTAGTGCGGATGTAACAGATACAACTAATGTAACGGCAGCCGGAGCTTTAATGGATTCAGAATTAACTTCTATCGCAGATGTTAAAGCATTAGATCAATCAGTAGTAAGTGGTGCAACACCAACATTTACAACTACTAACTTCACAGATGCTTCTGATAAGAGGTTAATGACTGATGCTCAGGAAACAAAATTAGATTCAGTAGAATCAAGTGCAGACGTAACAGACACAGCTAATGTAACAGCAGCTGGAGCGTTAATGGACAGTGAATTAACATCGATTACAGATGTAAAAGCTTTAAACCAATCAGTAGTTAGTGGAGCAACTCCTACGTTTACAACGACTAACTTTACGGATGCTACAAATAAAAGGTTAATGACTGATGCTCAAGAGACTAAATTAGACTCAGTTGAATCATCAGCAGATGTAACAGATACAGCAAATGTAACTGCAGCGGGAGCATTAATGGATAGTGAGTTAACTAACTTAGCTGCTGTTAAAGCAATTAACCAAGGATTAGCAACAAGTGATAATGTAACATTTGCTAATACTACAGTAACAGGGAACTTAACAATTAGTGGTACTACTACTACAGTTAACTCTGAGACATTAAATATAGACGATAATATAATTGCTCTTAACGGTAATGGAGCAGCATTAGGAGGTATAGCTGTAAATGACGGACCTGCAACAGGATCGTTATTATGGAATGGTACAGATAACAGATGGGTAGCTGGAGCTACAGGGTCTGAGTCAGCAGTAATAACAGCTTTAGGATACGGAGTATTATCAGGATCTGCTCAAATAGCAGCTGATATATCAGGATCATTCGTTTCAGCTTCAAATGCATTAGGTACAAGAATAGATAATGTAGCAAGTACTATTACTTTAGCTGCGGATGCTGGTTCAAATGATACTTATACAACTGGTGAGACATTAACTTTCACAGGTGATAATTCGATTACTACTACAGTTAGTGATAACGAAATAACATTTACAATCGGAGACGGTATAATGTCTTCTTCAGCTCAAATAGTTTCAGCAGTAGAGGCTGGAACAGATTCTAATACATTTACAGATGCTGATCACAGTAAATTAAATGCTATCGAAGCTTCTGCAACAGCAGATCAAACAGATGCAGAAATTAGAGCGGCAGTTGAAGCTGCTACTGATTCAAACGTATTTACAGACGCTGATCACTCTAAATTAAATGCAATAGAGGCTAGTGCTGACGTAACGGACGCTACTAACGTAACAGCAGCTGGTGCAGTAATGGATAGTGAAGTAACTAACCTAGCATTTGTAAAAGGATTAGCAGGTGGTATATCAGACGGTAATGTTTTAACTGCTAACGATGCAGTAGCTGATGATGACTTCCTTAGAATTAATGGAACAGAAGTTGAAGGTTTAACTGCAGCAGAAACAAGAACAGCATTAAATGTAGAAGATGGAGCTGATGTAACTGATACGGCAAACGTAACAGCAGCAGGTGCTTTAATGGATAGTGAATTAGCTAACTTAGCAGCTGTAAAAGCGATAGACCAATCATTAGTACAGTCTGCTTCACCAACATTTGCAAGCTTAACTATATCAGGAGACTTAACAGTAACTGGTGATAGAGTAGAACAGCAAGTAACAAACTTAGCAGTAGAGGATCAGTTCATTACGATTAACTCTGGAGCTTCTGCACAAGATGCAGGTATCTTCTTCGAAGGTCAAGGAGCTTCTTTAGGTTGGGATGAATCAGAAAATAGATTTGCTTTAGACTTCACAGGAGGTACAGCAGCTCAAACAACAATAGCAGCAGATGCTTATATAGCAGCAGTAGCAAATGATATAGCAGATGCAAATTATCAAAAAGATGGTAACCTCTTTGTAAGTGCTAGTGGTGACGCATTCATTTACGTAACATAATAAGTAATAAAATAGTAATAAAATTAAAAACAATTAAAAAATGGCCTGGAAAAAGATAGTAGTTAGTGGTTCAACAGCCCAACTTTCAACATTAAACGTAGACAGTACAGTAGAAGCAACTCAGCTGTCCGGTTCCCATGTAGGAAATGGATCTGGTTTAACAAACCTAACAATCGCTCAAGTAGCTACAATAACTGATACATTTACAAACCAAACATCAGTAGCTACATCACATAACTTTGATACTAAGAACGTAACAGTTCAAGTATATAATAGTAGTGATCAGTTAATTATACCTGCAACAGTAACAACTACAGATGCAGACACAGTAACTACTACATTTGATACATCAACTTCAGGTCGTGTTGTTGTAGCAAAAGGTGGTCATGTTGTTTCAGGATCGATTGAATTTACTAATATTGCAAACAAACCAACATTACTTTCAGGATCTGGTCAAATAGCTGTTGATATATCAGGTTCATTTGTTTCAGCATCAACTGCTTTAGGTACAAGAATAGACAACATTACAAGTACTATTACTCTAGCGGCTGATAACGGATCTAACGATACTTATACAACTGGTGAGACATTAACATTCACAGGTGATAATTCTATTAGTACGACAGTAAGTGACAATGAGATTACTTTTACTATTGGAGACGGTATAATGTCATCTTCAGCACAAGTAGTAGCAGCAGTAGAAGCAGGAAGTGATTCAAATACATTTACGGATGCAGAGAGTTCTAAATTAGCAGCAATAGAAGCTGCGGCTGACGTAACAGATGCAACAAATGTAACAGCTGCAGGTGCTTTAATGGATTCAGAATTAACATCTATTGCTTCAGTAAAAGCATTAAATCAAGGAGTAGCTACAGGAGATGACGTACAATTTGCTACAGTAACAACTACAGGAGATGTAACAATAGCAGGAGATTTAAATGTAACAGGAGATACAATACAAGCATCAGTAACTAACTTAAATGTAGAGGATAAATTTATTCTTATAAATTCAGGTAGTAACTCAGGAGATACTGGTATAGTATTTGGAGGAGCTGGTGGATCAACAGTTAATACAGGTGATGGTATATTCTATAAAGATACAGATTCAGTATTCGCATATGGAGAAAATATAGCTTCAAATGCAACATCTGCTACAGCAGCCTCTAAATTAGGTAACATTCAAACAGCAGCAGGTAATCCAACATTAGATGCAGCTCCAACATTCCAAGGAGTAGGATCGATAGCAATTAATACTAGTGACGAAGGAATTTGGATCTTTAGTTAATAGTTAAAAGTTTTTAATGAAATGGTTTTATAATTTTATGGGATTAAAAGATAAAATAGCTAAACAGGAAGCTAATAGGTTAGTAAATAAGAAAACTAAACCAGCTCCTGTTAAAGAACAGCCTAAAATACAACCGGCAGAGGTGCAGCTTCCAAAACAAGTAAAAACACAGAGTGGACTTACTAAGGAAGACGCTGCATTCATTATAGCCAAGCTAAGACAAGCTGAATATAAAGGTTCTGAATTCGAGCAATTCTACACCATAATGACAAAACTACAAAAATTATTATAAAAATTGGCCTTTCGGCCTTTTTTTTATTATATTATATAGACTATTTATATTAAACATTTATTGGCCTCCGGGGAAACCTTTGGGGGAAGTGGGCCTGAAAAGGTGACCAACCGTGAACTGTAGATTATGCCAAACTGGAAAAAAATAGCTCTCTCGGGTTCAAACCCTGAGTTTAGCTCACTTACTGTAGACGGTGCTATAGAAGCATCTAAATTCTCTGGATCATTCTCTGGATCTTATCAGGGAGATGGATCTGAACTTACCGGACTAACTTTATCACAAGTATCTACAGTATCAGATACATTTACTTCAGCAACTTCTAAGACAGTTACTCATAACTTTAGTACTAAAAACGTAATAGTACAAGTATATGATAACGATGACAATATAATTATACCAAAAACTGTTACTACTACAGATACAAATACTGTAGATATTACATTAGATACCTCAACAACAGGTAGAGTGGTAGTAGCAAAAGGTGGTCATATAGTATCAGGATCAGTTAATTTTGATAACTTATCTAATAAACCTACCCTAGTTTCAAGTTCGGCACAAATTGCAGCAGATATATCAGGTTCTTTATCAGCGGCGGCTATAGTTAGTTTAGGAGCAGGTATTTTATCTGGAAGCTCATCAGATGGAGCTATATCATCATCAGCACAAATAGTTGCTTTAGGAGCTAATATAGTTTCTTCTTCAGCACAGATAGCAGATAATATATCAGGATCAGGTAACATAAGATTTGAAGCATTAAATACTAAAACAGGATCTTTAGAGACTACCAACACTACACAGAATGCTAGACTAAATAGTATTGAAGTTAAATCCGGTTCAATAGACACAGCAATTACCGCTTTAGGAACTGAATCTGGATCAGTTAAGACAAGATTAAATACAATAGAGGCAGCAACTGGTTCATATGCTTTAAAAACTCAAATATCAGGTTCATTTACAGCAGTAAGTGCATCATTTGCAACTACTATAGGAAGTTTAACCTCTGATTATACAGAATTAACTAATATACCGGCAAATATAGTATCATCTTCAGCTCAAATAGGAACAGATATATCAGGTTCTCTATCAGCAGCTGCAATTGTAGCATTAGGAGCAGGTATTTTATCAGGTAGTTCAGCCGATGGAGCAATATCCTCTTCAGCTCAAATAGTAAATTTAGGAGCAGGGATACTATCAGGATCACAAACTTTATTTTCACAATCATTTAGTTCAGCAACAGCAGTTACTGCATCTCATGGATTTGGAACTAAAGATGTAGCAGTTTATGTATATGATAGTAATGATAATTTATTCTTCCCTAACAATATAAAGACAGCAACTACAAGTGCTGTACATTTAGACTTTAATTCGTCAAGAACTGGTAGGGTAGTAGTGTCAAAAGGAGGGCATGTAGTAGATGTACAGGCAACAGCTACAACTGCATCTTATGTACATGGATTAAACGTACATAGTACAGTAGGATCAGCAACATCAGCATCTTTTGCAACTTCAACTCCAACCGCCTCCTTTGCTTCAACTGGACCATTCTTATCTAACACAGGAGGAACAGTAGATGGAGATGTAGTAATAACAGGAAATATTACTGCTAATGAATATATTTTAAGTTCATCAGTAAGTATAGTAACATCTTCTTTTAGTAGTGGTTCTACTATATTTGGGGATACTTTAAATGATACTCACTTATTTACCGGTAGTTTAAACGTAACTGGTTCTGCTAATTTAGTAGCTTCACAATCAGTAAATACAAGAGATGACTCATCTTTAAGTATGTGGGCAGGATCACAAGCACAATATGATGCTTTAGGATCATATAATTCGAACACAATTTATTTCGTAACATAATATTATGGCACCGTTATATCTAGGATCAACAGCCATATCAAAAGTATACAAAGGTAGTACTGAACTAGCTCAAAACTATTTAGGAGATAATACTATGTTAGTTAACGCCCCTACTGGTACTGATCATTTTGGTACGATTGCCTATGTAGGAGACAGACCAACTAATTCACCAAAAACTGGAATGGGATTTGCACCTGATTTAGTAATAATAAAAGGAAGGTCTTTTGACGATCATTGGAGTGCGTTAGATACTACTCAAGGAGCTTTTTTATTGTCACCAAATACCACAGGCTTTTCAGAAGCTTTTTCAGGATGGTCATTTGGTAGTGATGGATTTACAGTAGGTTCAAGTGGTCAAGCAAACTCAAATGGTGAATCACATATAGCATGGGGATGGAAAGCAAATGGAGGAACCACTTCTTCTAATGGTAACGGTACAATATCATCAACTGTACAAGCAAATACTACTGCAGGATTTAGTATAGTAACTTATTCAGGTAATAATGCATCTAGTGCTACTATAGGACATGGATTAGATTCTGCACCTCAACTTGTTATTGTTAAGGCTATAAATCTCTCCGCAGGATGGCCTACTATGTTTAATGATGGTACTTATTCTCATTACGGAATAAGATTAAATCAATCAGGAGTAGACACAGGTAACGGTGGAGTATTTTTTAATAATACAGCACCAACAAATACAGTATTTACTGTAGGTAGTGCTGATGAAGTAAATGATGGATACAATTATGTAGCATACTGTTGGCATTCAATACCAGGGTATTCAAAAATAGCTCATTACACAGGTACAGGTAGTACAGGATTAGAAATAAGTCTAGGATTTCAAGCTAGGTTTATAGCTGTTAAAAAAGTAGCTCCAAGTGGTGATAGATGGTTAGTAGCAGATACTACAAGACATGCTGCTGTAAATAACGATGCTTTTGTAGATTTTACATCAACTCTTGATGAAAGAGATTTTAACTGTACTAACGGTATAACATTTGGATCTAATAGTTTTACAATTAATACTACAGACGGCTCTTTTAATAGTTCTGGCGCTACTTATATTTACTTCGCCTTTGCATAATATTTATAATATATGATACACGAAGACATAACCATATCAGGATCATTTCAAGCAAGTGGATCGTTTATTCTACCAAGAATAGCGTCTAACTCTCTAGCAACAGCTACAACAGGTAGTATGTTCTATGATAGTATTAATGACGTAGTAAAAATTTATACAGGTACAGGATCAACAACAGATGGATATATAACTGTAGGAGAACAATCAGCACCAGCAACATCAGGAGGAGGAGCAGCAGCATCTGATGATATTGAATATCTTGTTATTGCCGGAGGCTCATCAGGAGGAGTTGGAACTAGTCGTTCAGGTGGAGGTGGTGGAGCCGGAGGTTACCTATCTTCTTCTTTATCTGATATAGAATCTGGTTCACAAATAACAGTAACAGTAGGAGCAGGAGGTGCAACTAAAACATCTCAAGGACAAGGTAATGACGGTAGTAATTCAACACTTGTTAGCGCAGCCGGAACATCTTTCACAACAGTAACCTCTTTAGGTGGAGGAGGAGGTGGATACCCCGGTGATGGACGTGATGGCGGATCTGGAGGTGGTGGAGCACACGGTGGAACATCAGGTGGATCAGGTACTGTAGGACAAGGTAATGACGGTGGTGACGGATCAGGTGAGGCACCATATGCAGGAGCAGGTGGTGGTGGAGCAGGTACAGCTGGATCAAACAGTAGTGCTGGGTCAGCAGGTACCGGTGGAAACGGATTAGCATCTCCAATAACAGGAACATCTATTACCAGAGCAGGTGGAGGTGGAGGTGGTGGTTCTGTAGATGCAGCTGGGGGAACAGGTGGAGGTGGACATGGAGCAACAGGTACCGCTAATCCTGGAGTAGCCAATAGCGGAAGTGGTGGAGGTGGTGCCCAAACAAACGGTGGAGCAGGAGGCTCTGGAATAGCAATTCTAGCTTATCCTACTGGTTCAATAACAGCACAAGGTGGTATAAAAACAACAAGATCAGATGGACAATTTGTTCATACATTCAAAGAATCAGGTACCTTAACAGTAGGAGATTCTGGTTCGTATACTATAGCACCAACTGAAAATTTCAACATTGTAACTTATACAGGTAATGGCAGCACTCAAGCTATCACAGGTGTAGGATTTCAGCCAGATCTTATATGGATAAAGGGTAGAGATTTTTCTGATAATCACAATATAGGAGATTCAACAAGAGGACCTGCGAAATATTTATTTCCAAATTTAACATCAGAAGAATTTTCTGGCACTAGTTACTTTACATCATTTGATTCAGATGGATTTACACTAGGTAATGATGGTTCTAATAATAAAAATAATTCTACTTTTATAGCTTGGTGTTGGAAAGCAGGTTTATATGCTAGTTTAAGCTCAACAACATCTACAGACATTTTTACTGCTACATCTGATAACTGTAGTGATAGTGGAGACTATATTATAGGGACTAAAACTTATGACTTTACAACTCCTACTTATGTAAAAGGAGCATACTCATACTCTACATTTGGAGCATCAGCACGTGCGTCTAATATTACTATTCAATGGAGTGATAATAATAGCGATTGGGTTACTGCTTATTCTACTTCTATGAATAATGGTGATCCTGTAGGATGTGGTATTGTTGACTCAGGTAATTATGCAACGGAAACAGATGCTAATGTTTTAAGTAAAGGAAAACATAGATACTGGAGATATGTAGAAGGATCAGCTATTACTAGTCATCACCCAAGAGTATCAAGAATAGGATTTTATGTACCAAACTATACAGGTATAGTAAATAGAAATACCGACGCAGGATTTAGTATAGTTTCATATACTGGAGACGGTGGGGGAAGTTCTACAGTAGAACACGGACTAGGGGTACAACCAAAATTAGTAATAGTTAAAAGACTTGTAGGAGGGTATAATTGGATGGTAGGATATTTAAATTCATCTGATGAACAACATTCTTTATATTTTAATACTACCGGAATAAGAGATAATGAACTAAATAGAAGCCCACAAGGATTTAATACAACAACTTTTCAATTAGGTTCTATTGCTAATGACCATACGAATAAAAGCGGTGATGAATATGTTGCATATTGTTTTGCGAATGTAGAAGGATATCAAAAGATTGGAACTTATACAGGAACAGGAGCAACAGGAAATGCTGTAACAGTAGGATTTAAACCTAAATTTGTAATGGTTAAATCAACAACTGCAGCAGAACCTTGGTTTATATTAGATAATGCGAGGGATACAGATAATCCAAGAGATAATCGTTTAATGGTAGACAGTAATGCTGCAGAAGATGACGGAAGTGTACACACTATGAATTTTAATTCAACAAGTTTTACACTAAATGGAACCACAGGAGACGGTACAAACGGAAGTGGAGAAACTTACCTATACTGGGCAATATCAGAATAAACTATGTTATATGAGAATATAGAAATGTCAGGATCCTTAGACGTAACAGGATCGTTTATAGTCCCATTCGGGACTTCTTCTGTTACTGCTAGCTATGAAAAAGGAAGAATGATGATTGAAAAAGATTCCGGTCGTTTATTTGTATGGACTGGATCTTGGGCAACTATAGGAGGACAGGAAAATCCTTCAAATCCACCAACTTCAGTATTTAACGATGCAGTAGGAAATTTAACAGCATCTATATCTTCAGGTACTAATCTTATTAGTATGAGTTTATCAGAAGCAGATAATATAACATCAACACCGTATAGTGCAAGTATATCAGGATCTTCTTTTGAAATAATATTCTCTAATGCCGATTCATCATCAGGGTTTATTAGAAACACAACAACATTAGCTGAAGGAACTTATTACTATAATGTAACGGTATTTGATAGTGGTAGTATAAATTCACAATCTTATAATAATCAAACAGTAACAGTTGCAGCAGCACCTGGATATGATATAGAGTACTTAGTAGTAGCCGGAGGAGCTTCTGGAGGGAGTAACGGTGGAGGAGGAGGAGCCGGAGGATTATTAAGTGGCTCTATTAGTAGTATATCCGCAGGTGTCTCTCTTGCCGCTACAGTAGGTGGAGGTGGAGCAGCTCAAACAACTTATCAAAATCAAGGTAATGATGGAAGTGATTCTTCTTTAATAGGTACAGGAGTAGCTTATACCTCTAACGGTGGAGGAGGAGGCGCATCTAATAACAGTTACGACGGTAGAGACGGAGGTTCTGGAGGAGGTGGAGGAACTCAATACAACGCTACGGGTACTGGAGGTAGCGGTACAGTCGGTCAAGGAAACGACGGTGGTGACATTGGCTCAACAGGACACCCATACGTAGGTGCAGGTGGAGGAGGAGCAGGTCAAGCTGGTGAAAATGGAGCTCATGATAGTCCCGGAGATGGAGGAGATGGTAAACAGTCCGGCATCACAGGTACTTTAACTTATTATGCAGGTGGAGGCGGTGGAACTGCCGGAACTGGTGTAGGTTATACAGGAGATGGTGGTGACGGTGGACAAGGTGGAGGTGGAGACTCTTTAGCCTATAACGATGATGGACTTCCTGGAACTAATAACACAGGCGGTGGAGGAGGAGCATCAGGTGATGGTCAAGATTCAGGAGCAGGTGGATCTGGTATAGTAATACTTAGAATGTTAAGTTCTAATTATTCTGGTACAACATCAGGATCTCCTACAGTAACTACTGACGGATCATATAAGGTAGTTAAGTTTACATCATCAGGAACATATACAACATAAAAAAGTAGATATTTATAAACATGGCACATTACGCAAAGGTCAGACAAGGAAAAGTAATTAAAGTAATTGTTGCAGATGCATCATTCTTTGATAACTTTATAGATGATTCACCAGGAACGTGGATCCAGACATCATATAATACAAGAGGAAATGTTCATTATGAACCGAATTCTAATACTCCTCGTACAAATCAATCAGGTTCATTAAGAGGTAATTATGCAGGAGTAGGATATACATATGATAGAACATCAGATGTATTTTATGCACCACAACCATTTAACTCATGGAATCTAAATACAGGTTCATTTCTATGGGAAGCACCAGTAGCAAAACCAACAGGAGATGCTACAGGATCTTATACAGGATCCTATAGTTGGAACGAAGATATAGAAAATTGGGTTACAGGAAGTATTTAAGTAAAATAGTCGATATTTATATTAGAATAACCGATATAACTTTAAAGTAAAAATATTATGAGAATAGATAGCGCAACCGGTATAAACACAGCCTTAACAGGATCGTTTACTGGATCATTCATAGGAGATGGTACTAACTTAACAGGAGTAGCAGCCACTTCATTTAACCTGGATTCACTTACTGCACTAGGAGGTGCAACAATTGATCAGGCAGATAACTTTTTATTTTCCGATGCAGGGACTGAAAAGAAAGTAACCTATAGTAATTTAGAGGATACTTTATTTGGTAATGTATCAGGAGATGGTACTGTAGCAGCAGGAGGTGCATTGACACTTGCTGATGGTAATAGTACAAGAACAAATTTAGGTCTAGCAATTGGATCAGATGTTCAAGCATATGATGCACAGCTTGCAGATGTTGCAGGACTGGCAGTAACAGACGGAGGATTTATAGTAGGAAATGGTTCCAACTTTGTTCTAGAGACAGGCGCTACAGCTAGAACATCACTTGGATTAACTATCGGAACAAATGTACAGGCATATGATGCACAACTGGCGGACGTTGCAGGATTAGCAGTAACAGATGGAGGTATAATAGTAGGGGATGGTTCTAACTTTGTATTAGAAACAGGAGCTACAGCTAGAACATCACTAGGAGTAGGAACAGGAGATTCTCCAACATTTACAGGACTTACATTATCAGGTAATTTAACTGTAAACGGTACTACTACAACGGTTAATTCAAACACACTAAATATCGGTGATAATATTATAGCAGTTAATGGAGTTGCTTCTACATTAGGTGGTTTAGCAGTTAACGATTCACCTGCTACAGGATCACTATTATGGGATGGAACTAACAATTACTGGATTGCAGGAGCAACAGGATCAGAAGCACAAGTATTAACAACAGGTAATACAGATGCAGATATCTTAACATTCTCTTTACCAGCATCAACAACAATATCAGCATTTGGTAAAACACTTGTAGATGATGCAGATGCAGCAGCAGCAAGAACAACTTTAGGGTTAGGTTCAATATCAACTTTATCATCAATTGATATTTCTGATAATACTAACTTTGCAGTTTCAGATACAACAGGACAGACTGGTATTAACTTAACATTAACAGACGATACAGTTTCCGGTGTTGTACATGCATTAGATACAACAGACGATGTACAATTTGATAGCTTTGGTGTAGGTACAGCAGCATCTGGTACTTCAGGAGAAATTAGAGCTACTAACGATATTACATCATTCTATTCTTCGGATGAAAGATTAAAAGAGAATGTAGAAGAATTAGGAGGTGCATTAGATAAAGTAAAAGCTTTAAGAGGTGTATCTTTTGATTGGAAAGAATTATCTGATGAAGAAAAACAAACAATACACTCTCACGAAGGTCACGACATAGGGGTAATAGCACAAGAAGTAAAAGCACAGTATCCTGAAATAGTAACTGAGAGAGAGCACGGACATTTAGCAGTTGATTATGCTAAATTGACAGCTGTATTAATTCAAGCAGTTAAAGAATTATCAGCTAAAGTTGACGAGTTAAGTAAATAAAAAAAAGTTAATGGGTTACATTTTAAACGTAGACTTGGAAACAAGTAACGGACCTTCTCATGAAGTGTACGTTAGAATAGAAAGTTTCAAAGTAAACAGAGTTACATCAAAAGCAAGGTTTCAATTGACATACTGGATAGATAAGGAGCATGCAAGTAGGTTTAATAAGACTTACGTAGAAGAAGAAGATAGACCGATGGTAGGTTTAGTGAGAGATAAAGTGATTTATTATGAAAATGATGAATCAGAAGGAGTAGAGAAAACTGTACCAAATTTAATAGAGGTAGATCTTGCAAGAGAAGAAGAAGTAACAATTCCTATATTAGAGGAAAAAGAAGTTACAAAAGAAGTACCTTATACCAGCTTTGATGAAAATGGGGAAGAAATTAAACTTTATAGAACCATCACATCAATTGAGAAAATTGAAACTGGAACGAAGAAGGAGATGAGAAAAATGATTGATCCTAAACTTGCAGCTAATATCTTTGAGTTTGGATATGAAAAAATAAAAATAGAATTAGGGAAAATATTTCCTAGCAAGAAAATAGAAATACTTTAAAAAGTAAATTATGTCATACCATACTTACGGAGCAACTAACATAGCATATTCAACTTTCGATATTTGGGCAAATAATGTTGCTAGTGATACAAACGCTCAATTGGATACTGCACTAAATGACTTTCATCCAGCTCAGTCAGCACCCTTCTCGGTAAGTACATTACAAAACACTGACGTATTTTATGGTAGTGCTACTGCAGGTACTGGAGGTACAATTGAATTAACTAACCCTTACTCAGTAGGAGCTACATCAGGTACAATAGTCATAAAAAATATGGATTTAGGGGAGAATAACCCCACATTAGTTGCTTCGGCAACTTATCCTTATACATTCGATAGTTGGAGAACGGCATCAGGAGGTGGCGGCTCTCAAATTAGTACTAACGCTACACTTACTATTACAACAAGTACTACTCAAGCGACTGTATACTATGCACACTTCACAACAACACACGTAACACCGTAATAAAAAAATGAAAGGTTTTGACAGTAATATGGGTTTTAGAGAATATAAAAAAGAATTATAATTCTAACGATTATTATATCGATAGTAAATTTAATGTTCTTCTTTTATTAGCATCTGTACACTTATGGAAAAAGCACAACAGAGATGATAAGTGTGTTTTATATGCAGATGATCTTACAATAGATTTTTTAAATAAACATAGGCTATTAGAATATTGGGACTCTATAAAAACTCTTCCTAAGCCTAGAAGAATAAATAAAGATATTTTTTGGGCTGCAACTAAAGTAGAGGTTTTAGCAGAGTTAAACGAACCTGCTATAATAATGGATAATGATACCCATTTTTATAAACCAGTAAAACATTTATTAGATTTAGATAAGGTATATGTTTGTAATCTTGAAGAAGGCAAAGGGTATTACCCAACCTTTATAGATGAATATGTTAGTAAATTATCGATAAAAGAAAGATGGAAACCATCTTCTGTAAATGTATCTTTCCTTAACTTACCAGATCCAGATTTTACAAAAGAATATGCTGAAATGAGCTTAAAGATGATGGAAGAATTTACATCTTTAAAAGCACCTAATTCACAATATCTTATATTCTCAGAACAATTACTATTAAGACATCTATTAGATAAAAAGAATATAGAGTATAATTCACTAATATCTAATTACTGGAACTGCAAAGATTGGGATTGGGGCAGTGAACATGATAAAGGTATATGGACAGCGGAAGAATCAGAGGTATACTTTAAACACTACGGACCACTAAAAGGATGGTATTTAAATAACAAAAAAGGATTTTCATACGTAAATCATATAAAACATTTGGAAAATTGTATAAATTTACCTAACTTAGACTTAAGTAGTTTACCAAGAAGATAATGTCTATAACAAATAAAGATTTCATAAGTAAGTTTATAACCAATAATCAAGAGTATAAAGTAGATACTGAAGGTAAAGAATATATTGAATATACTCCTGTTAAATACAGGTGGACACATGGAGCATCTGATTTTGATATGGGGGATGGTCTACTAATCTACTCAACTATTCAATATATAAGAGCTAAAACATGTGTGTGTTTAGGTAGTGGAGGAGGTTTTATTCCTCGTATTATGACTCAAGCTAGAATAGATCTACATGATCAAAATATATTTGAAGGAGATAAACATAACAACTGGGGTGATATAGGAGTTACTATTATAGTAGATGCAGATAATAAGATAGGAGGGGAAACTGATTGGACTGAATATAGCTCATTTCTAAGATCTCATTTTTACCCAAGGTATATAAAAGAAACAACAGAAAATGCTTATTATAACTTTTTTGTAAAAGAAGATATAAAAATTGATTATCTTCATATAGATGCAGGACATTCGTATGAAAATATTAAACAAGATTTTGAACTATATAGTAAGCTATTAAATAAAAACGGTATAATCTCAGTACATGATACTGATAAGAACTACTCTAAAAATCATATAATTTCAGAAGACAGTAAACATAATTACCAAGATTTTACAGAAGGACCTTCTAAATTTATTTCAGAAATAGGGAACGAATGGCAAAAGTTTAACTTCTTTAATGAGGGGATAGTAAAAGATAAACCTTCTAGTACAGGAATAACATTTATAAAGCATGCTTAATTTAGTTACAGTTGTAGGTAGAAATACTCATATATTACCACATATGCTTAAACACTATAAAAATATAGTAGATAAAGTATATGTAGCAGTATATAGACAAGATGAAAATGATGGTATATTAGAAGAAGTAGAGAAACTAGGAATCGAACCATTTAAGGTAATTACTGAACCTAGATATAATTGGGATAGAGTAACAGAAATATACAATGATATAAAAAAAACTAAACCTGACGAATGGTGGATAGTGTCAGATGATGATGAATTACAAGTCTATCCATACGATGTTAGAGATATAATAAAGGACTGTGAAGACAATGATTTTCACTTTGTCACAGGAGGGTTCTTAGACCGTCTAGGCCCTAATGGTACTTTTCCTGAAATAACGAGAGATACGGATATTCATAAAGCCTTTCCATTAGCTGGTTTCTTTAGATATCCTTTATCTCAAGCTTGTCCTAATAAAATTACTTTAATGAAAGGGTTTCAAGATGTAACTTCTGGCCAACATTATGCTTATTTTACACCTCAAAAAAATAGCTGGGGTAGATGGCATAGAAAAAGAATGCCTATAGATCATGTATTTACACAAGTACATCATTTTAAGTGGGATTCTACCTGTATGCAAAGAATAAGAGAAGTAGTAGATACAAGAGAAGATTATAGTTGGCACTGGGAATATGAAAAAATGTACGATGCTATAAAAGACCAGGGTGATAGAATAGATATAAAAAAACCTGAGTTTTTTATAGAAGAATTGAAGAATTTTTCGTATATTGATTATAATGATTATCCACACTGGGATAAATTAACAGAATTAATAGTAAACGTATGACAAAAGAAGAATTAGAATTAGAAACTAGAAAAGTAAAAGCACTAGAAAAAATAGCCACTAGTATAGATACTCTAAGTTTATGGTTTGAAGAAGTAGATAAGGAAGACTGGGACAATAGAATACAGTTCTATCTACAAGAGTTTCATAAAATGGTACCTAAAGACGTAGAATAACATGCATAGGTTAGGAATAATAATTCCTTATAGAGATCGTGCAAAACAACTTAGAGTATTTATTAGAGAGTTAGATCAATTTCTAAACGTCTACCCTAAGATTGATTATACCGTTATTGTCGTTCATCAAGAAGATAAAAAAAAGTTCAATAGAGCTAAACTTCTCAATATAGGTTTTATAGAAGCTGAGAAAAGAGGTTGCGATTATGTTATTTTTCATGATGTAGATCTTATACCTGTAAAAGGAAGTTATGAGTATAGCGATATTCCGTTACAGTTAGCTAATAAGTTTGAACCTCTTGGTAACTTTAAAAGAACTATACAAAGAGATTATTTCGGAGGCGTTACACTATTCCCAGTTTCTACTTTCAGAGACATAAATGGATATTCTAATAAATACAGAGGTTGGGGTTTTGAGGATAATGATATACTATTTAGATGTAAGGAGAAAAATGTAGTTTTAGATGATATAGGGTACAGTATACCTTCATTAGATAAACCAGCTTTATATTTTAACGGTAAAGACTCTTATATTAAGATACCTAATAACTTTACTTTTGTTAGACCAATATCTTTCGTTACCTCTTTTTACCCAGATCCTATAATATGTGATGCTAATGAAATAACAGATGAATATGCTGTATTTGCTATACCAGGTTATGATTTAAACTTATCTTATAATTCATTTAGTACATATAAATTTGAATTATTTTTAGTAAACGATGTAACTCTATCATCAACTACAGAGTTTATTCCTAATATACCTGTAAGAACTGCTGTTACTATTGATCCAAAAGAAAGAAAAATAGAATTTTATTTTAATGGTAAAAAAATTGATACTGTAAGTTGGGATAAGTACCATATTAGAAAGTATAATGCTGAACCATACCTATATTTAGGAACTGGTGATCCTAATAGAAAAGAACATCCTAAATTTTTTAAAGGATATATTGATAGTTTTAATGTATTTGATAAGATATTAACTCGTAGCGAAGTAAAACATTTATCTAATAATTACCATGATAAAATAATCACAGAAGCAGAAGAGTTTAATTATTTAAAAGAAAATATAATATGTAGTTTAGATAGTAGACATATAGGTAAAAATAATAAATTAATAAACTTAGCAAATAATAAACCAATTGGAGAATTAAATAATGTAGAATTAAAAGACCTTACCACAGGAAGTTCTAAATCTTTTAAAATGCCTAAGAGAAGAGGTTGTAAATATAGATTATTAGAACATAAAGAAGGAGGTTATATAGACGGATACTGGGTAGATTGGAAAAGTAGAGAAAATCAATTATATTATAATTCATTAACTAAAAATAATAAGAGTAATTTAGAAAATGATGGATTAACAAATTGTAAGTATTTTACCTTATCGGTAGAAGAAAAACCTGAATATATAAAATTAAATGTTAGAACATAATGGGTCATAAGTTAGGAGTTTGTGTACCGTATAGAAACAGAGAGTTACATATGCATGAGTTCATACCTAAGATAGGTAAGTACTTGAAAGAGCAAGGCATAGACTTTCAGATATATATAGTTCATCAAGTAGATGATAAACTCTTTAATAGAGGTGCAACAAAAAATATAGGAGCAAAACATGCTTTTGAGGACGGCTGTGATTATATAGTATGGCACGATATAGATATGATTCCTGAAGAAGATGGAGGAGCTGATTATTCTTATCCTGCAGATGCACCTAGACATATAGCTACTAAAATACAACAAATGGACTATCAACTTAAGTATCATGAGTACTTTGGAGGAGCAGTCTTATTTACCAAAGAACAAGTTGAAAGAACTAATGGATACTCTAATGATTATTGGGATTGGGGAATGGAAGATGATGATTTATTTTGGAGATGTCATAAAGAAGGTATGACTAATGTATCATACTTAACTAAAAATCCGATAAAACAGAAATACCTTTCATTATCAGGTAATAACTCTTATGCAAAATTACCTTTTGAAAGAAAGTATAGAGGGTTAACATCTAAATCTCATACAGTTTCAATATTATGTAGATCTTTTCAACAACCTGACAAAAATAAAATATTTCTTATAGGAGATAAAGATACTAAATACGTAGAATACCCTATCTTTAGAATCCCAGGTTACGACTACGGTATATCGTTTAATAACTCTAGGGCCCTGACACTTACTTTTTGGAATAGTTTTAATAACCATAACTACATGTGGGTAAAAAGGTACGATAGTCAATGGAGCTGGATTACAGCTGTTATAGATTTTGAAAATAAACTATCTCATTTATACCTTAATGGTGTAGAAATAGACTCTAAAGGAGGATACGGTAGTCCATCTCCTTTATCTTGGACAGGTAAATTAAAAAGTTATGGACAACAAGATATTTATTTAGGAACATCCCCATCTGTTGAAGATTCAGATGGATTTAAGTTTTTCAAAGGAGATATTGCAAAAGTTTTTTGTTGGAAAAAGGCATTAACACCTGATGAAGTCATCAATTTAGATAGTAATATTCCAAAAGATGAATTAGTAGTTGATTTAGATTTAAATAAACCTATTTCTAAGTTTAACGCTTTTAATACTGAAATAAAAACTGAAGAATTTAAAATACCTAATTCAATTATCCCTCATAGAGTTGAAGGTAGAATGAGATGTTTACCTCATGAAGATGAAGGTTTGGTAGACGGTAAATGGGCAAAAGGTGAAACTACTGCAGCAAATGAAAGAAAGTATGTATTAGGAATGCAGCAAAATAAAATAGATTATAAAAACGACGGAATAGCACAATTAAAATATAAATTAGTTAGGGAAAAAATATTAACCCCTTGGGCTAAGATGTTAGATATAGAATTATGAAAAGCAGCAAAACATTAGAGCTGATTAATAAAAGTAAGGACACTCCAATAAGTCCTTCTTTCTGTATATTACCCTGGACACATTTGATGGTTCAACCTAATGGTAATATGCAGCCATGCTGTATGACTCCTCATGATATGCCTTTAGGTAATACAAAGGATATGACAATGGAAGAGGCTTGGAATGGACTAACTATGAAAACCATTCGTAAAAAAATGCTTAAGGGTGAACGTCCAATGCACTGTGGTAGGTGTTACTTAATGGATGATAACGGAGCAGTTAGCCCTAGAGTTAACCTTACAGATAAGTTTAAAAAACATATCAAACCTCTTTTAAAAGATACTGATCCTGAAACTGGATATAATAAACAATTTTCTCTTAAATATTGGGACTTTAGATGGTCTAATATATGTAACTTTAAATGTAGAATGTGTGGAACTTTTGCTAGTTCAAAGTGGGTAGATGATGAAATCGCAATACACGGTAAATCACAATCTGGATTAATGAATTTTAGGAGTGAAAGCAAAGTAGACATATTTGACTATGTGCATAAACATATAGATGAAGTAGAAGAGATATATTTTGCTGGTGGAGAACCCCTCATCATGGACGAACATTATATGATATTAGAAAAGCTAATTGAAGCTGGTAGAACCGATGTGTTACTTAGATACAATACTAATTTTAGTCATATAAAATTTAAAAAATGGGATTTACAAGACCTATGGAGTAAGTTTCAAAAAGATCCAAAAGGTAAAGTTCAATTATTTGCTTCACTAGATGCAACAGGTAAACTAGCTGAGGTGGCAAGACATGGAACTAAGTGGGATACTGTTTACAATAACATAAAGACCTGTATAGCTGACGGTATAGAAGTATTTGTATCACCTACTATTAGTATTCTAAATGTATTTTACGTTACAGATTTATTTGAAACGATTTTTAAACTTGGAGTTAAACCAGGTAATATAGTATTTAATAATTTTCTATCAGGACCTCCATGTTACGATATTAGAATACTACCAGATGAATTAAAAGACGAACTACTTACTAAACTTCAAGAATATTTTAATCAGTTAGATAAGGAAGAGTATAAACAAGCTATTGAAATGGCACTATCTTCGTGGATACAGTATTTATTTTCTGAAAGTCCTTACGATTTACTTACCCTACAGATTAATAGAAGGGAGTTATTAAGAGTTACTACAGTTTTAGATAAAAGAAGAAAAGAAAACTTTTTAGAAACTAACCCACAGTATACTGAATGGTTTGAAGAAATTAGAGCAACTATAGGTAACTACGAAAAAGAAGAAATATTTTTTAGAGACCAGACTATTCCTCTTCCAAAAGACGATAAAACAGGGGAATCTTATAATGTTAATAAACTAATATAATGGCAGCTCTAGACAAAAAAGATTATGTTTGCTTACAGCCTTTCGAATTCGCAGAGTTTTTCGATTATAAAAGTTATATGTGTTGCCCTAACTGGCTACCGGAAAATCTAGGTGATCCTATGAAAATCACTGAAAATTGGCAATCAGAGAAAGCAGATAATATAAGAAGGAGTATGATTGACGGTTCTTACAAGTATTGTATAGAATCAAGATGTCCTAAACTTACCGGACTAAAAGAAGGCAAGTCAGATGGATTTATGAAGAAAGAAGAATTCCTTAAAAAAATAGATGATTTTGCTATTGATCCTTATCCTAAATCAGTAAAATTTAATTTTGATCAAAGTTGTAATTTAAAATGTCCTAGTTGTAGGTTAGAAAAGATAAACTATCAAGGAGCTGAAAGAAAGAGAACAGAGCAAATAATGGAAGCTATAGAAACACAATTAGCTGATGGACTACAACATATAGAATGTACAGGTTCAGGTGATCCGTTTTTTTCTAGAACATTTAGAAAGTGGATGATGAATTTTGATCCTTCTCTATACCCTAATTTAAAAAGTATGCATTTGCATACCAATGCTACTTTATGGAATCACTCTAACTGGTCTAGAATGACTAAAGTCCATAAGTTTATTAAGTCAGCAGAAATTTCTATAGATGCAGCTTATAAAGATACGTATGAAAATTATACTAGGTTAGGAGGAAAGTGGGACGACCTAATGGATAACCTAGCTTATATATCAGAAATTAAAACTTTAGATAGAGTAACACTTTCGTTTGTAGTACAAAAAGATAATTATACAGAAATGGAAGATTTTCATACAATGGCTGAACGATTTTTTGGACATACACATATTAATTGGGAAATATTTTATAATAGAGTAGTTAATTGGGGAACATATAATGCTGAAGACTTTAAAAAAGTTGACGTAGGAGACCCAGAACACCCAGAGTACAATTATTTATTAGAAGAATACAGGAAGTTACCTCCTGCAAATAATATAAGACATAACCTTACGATATAATGGCTATAGAGTGTAAAAATTTAGAAAAGGGTTTAAGATTAGCAACTAATGGAACATTTTTTGCATGTTGTCATACTTTTAATGCACCTTTTCGAAATGAAGAAGGAGAGTTGATAAAAGCAGGAGATGTATCTATAAATGATGCTTTAAATAGTCATACAAGACAGACTATGTTAAAAGAATTTAAAAATGATATAAGATCATCAGCATGTAAAGTCTGCTGGGATGCAGAAGATGCTGGGTTTGAAAGTAAAAGAGTTAGAGATAATATGACTTTTAGTGAAACTAATAGAGCTATACCTACACGTAGTGGTGACGATATATTTTTCTTAGAGTTAAATTTAGGGAATACATGTAATTTAGCTTGTAGAATTTGCCATATATCCGCTTCTTCTAAGTGGAGAAATGATCATAAAGTACTACATCCTAACTACACTGAAAAAGAACTAGACGCAGAAGTTTTAGAATACTCTAAAGCATATTTAGACGAAAGTAGTATATGGAAGTACTTAAAAGAAATTTTACCTAAAATACAGCAATTAGATATATACGGAGGAGAGCCTATGTTAATGAAAAAGCAATGGGAAATATTAGACTACTGTGTAAAACAAGGATATGCAAAGACTCAATTTATGAGCTTTAATACTAACGGTACTATTGTTACTCCAAAATATATTGATATACTTACTTCTTTTCATATGACAAGAATAGGGTTTAGTTTAGATGGAGTAGGAGATAGATTTCATTATTTAAGATACCCTGGAAACTGGTTGACAGTAAATAATAATATTACCAAATGGTTAGAAACTCGTAAAAAAATAGAAGAAGATCCTAATAGTGAAAATAAACTACTATTAGAAATAGCTTGTACTATATCAGCTTTAAATGTAATGTATGTATTCGAAATGTTGGATTATGCCCTAGATAGAGATATTAAGTTATTTATTAGTTTTGTTTATAACCCAGTATATCTTAGTATTACAAACCTACCAGATGATATAAAACCTAAAGTATTAGAGTACTTAGAAGTAGAATTAGAGAAAAGAGAAGCACCTTATTCTCAAAATAGAGTAAAAAATGACTTGCAGCATGCACGTATCTTACAGTCATTTGAAGAAGTTAAAAAAATTATTACAACTTTAAAACTTCCTAATAAATCTAATCCAAAAGAGTGGAGAACATTTAGAAGGACTACACAATTATTAGATAAATCAAGAAAACAAAACTTTAAATATACATTCCCAATAGCTGAAGAGTTATATAACGTTTATAAATTAACATAATATGTCAGATAGATTAATTAAATGGAAAGAGGATAACCTCAACTCAGTAAATAAGGCATTTTGTCCAGCAAAATGGTACAACGCAACTATAGACCTAGGAAGTGGTTTCACAAGATCATGTTTCCTTCCGTTGCCCCATCCTATAGATGTAGAGGAGTTAGTAGAGAATCCATCTGCATTGCATAATACCAAGCACAAAAAGAAAATGAGAAAAATGATGCTTGAAGGTGAAAGACCAGCTGAATGTTCCTACTGTTGGAAAGTAGAAGATTTAGGAAGAAATAATATATCTGATAGAGTATATAGAAGTAAAGAATATAAAACAGCCGATATACAGGCACTTCCTAATACTCCTTGGGATACTAATATTAATCTACGTACTGTAGAACTATCTTTTGATAGATCTTGTAATTTTGCTTGTTCATACTGTAATCCTAGTTACTCAACTACTTGGGGTAAAGATATAGATAAAAATGGTCCTTATCAAAAATTTCAAACTCTTACAGCAGGAGCATATCAACAAAACGGAACTTGGGCTGACCCAGAAAATAAATATATAGACGGTAATCCATATGTAGATGCTTTCTTAAGATGGTGGCCTAGTTTATCTCAAGATCTACAGACATTAAGAATAACAGGAGGAGAACCTTCTACTAGTCCAGGGTTTTGGAAATTTTTAGCAATGGTCGCAGATAAACCAGCTCCTAATTTAAATTTATCAATTAATTCTAATTTAGGTGTTAAGGATATTTTAATAGATAAGCTTATTGAAACTACTCACGTATTAGATATTGAATCATACGATATCTATACTTCTAACGAATCTTTAGGTCCTCATGCTGAGTACTTAAGAGATGGGATAGATTATGATAAGTGGAGGTCTAATGTAGTAAGAATGATAGAAGAAGCTAATATACGTCAAATAGTAGTTATGATGACAGTATCAGGACTCTCTTTAATGTCTATGACAGAGTTTATGGACGATATGTTAGAGCTCAAAAAGAAATATGGACCAAATATGCCAACTTTAGATTTAAATTTTTTAAGATGGCCTGCATTTATGTCCCCTCTTAACTTACCTGAAAATGTTAAAAAAGAAGCTGTTGAAAAAGTACAAGTTTGGCTAGATAAACACAGGGACTCAGGATTACTATTAGAGCACGAGATTTCTCAAACTCAAAGAGTTATTGATTATGTAGATGGAGTTGATCAAGGACATGCAAGAGCAGAGGCAGATAAGGATAAACACTTTCATGACTTTAAATCTTTCTATGAGCAGTACGATGTTCGAAGAGGTAAGGACTTTAAAAAGACTTTTCCAATGCTTGCTGAATGGTACGATTCTATTGAGGTTGATAAAAGTATAAAAGACGTTCAACTATCACCAGGAGGTATGGAAGGCTGGGAAACTACAGAATATAAACCAGACCTTCTTAAAAAGAATAGAAACCTAAAAGATAAATGGACTAGACTTGATTTAGGGAGAAATTAATGAAGGCTTTAATTATATCTGGTTTTTTATATAACCTATCGGATAATATTATTCCTTTTCTAGATAAACAGACAGACGTATATATACATACATGGGATACCGATAGTAATCAAAGGTGGATAAATAAAGCAAATAGGTATAAAAAGTATTGTAATAGTTTTGAAATAAATGTAGAAAAACCTATATACGATTATAAGTTATATTCTTATTTCTACTCTACTTGGAAAGCTATTAATTTAATTAATGTTTTTGATAAGTATGAAAAAATTATAAAATTTAAACCTAATCTTAATATTGATAATATAAAATATAAAGGAGATATTAATCGCTATTTTAAAAAAGCTAAAATCCAAAGTAGGCCTTTACTTGATAACGTAAATAAAGAAGAATGTATATTTGGTTCAATATATTATCAAACATTAGATGAAAGATTATTCACAGGATATAGTAAAGCTTTCGAAAAAGCATTTAAAATAGAGGAAAAGAAATTTAAGTCAGAAATGTTAAACTTAAACACTAACCTACAGAAAATATATGGAGCCGATTATGAAGGTAGTATTTTCTGGAAAGAATGGTTGGAAAGAAAAAAATTATTTCTTATCTTAGATACAGACCTACTAATACCAGATAACCATATATGAAACCAATTAAATTAACAGAGCAAGAGCTAAAAAATTTAGAATTAATACAGTTAAGAAGAGCTGCCATGAAGGAAGAACTATCAGAGATAGGATTTCACGAAATTAAAGTTGAAAGTAAAAAAGTTAAGGTAAGACAATTTTATGACGAAACTTTAGAATTAGAAAAAAAATATGCAGAGGATCTTCAAGTGAAATACGGAAGAGGATCCGTAGATACAGAAACTGGAACTTTCACTCCTTTTAAATAATATTTTCAGTAAATAACACTCTATTTATATACGTAAAGTAATACCACACACATGATGTGGTTTCGATTATTTACATATATTTATATAAGACAATATTATAAACCTTATCAAAAATGGCAGAAACAATCGTCTCACCAGGTGTATTTCAGAGAGAAAATGATATCTCATTTATCGCCCCAGCACCTATCGAAGCAGGAGCAGCAATTATAGGACCTACAGTCAAAGGACCAGTAGAAGTACCTACAGTTGTTACCTCATATAATGAATACGTAAGAAAATTTGGAGACACTGTAACATCAGGATCCGATTCTTATGAATACTTAACATCAATTGCAGTAAAGTCTTACTTCTCTCAAGGAGGTAACTCTTGTCTAGTATCTAGAGTAGTGACAGGAACATTTGCTGAAGCAGATAACACACACGTATCAGCATCAGACAATGGAAGTACACAACCATTTACTATTAAGACAATTGGTAAAGGTACTATATACAATAACCAGACCTCAGCAACATATGGAGGAGAAAATTCAGATGGATCACTAGTATCAGGATCTATAGATAACTTAAGATGGGAAGTATCTAACGTAAACAGTACAAAAGGAACATTTACACTTTCAGTAAGAAGAGGAGATGATAGTCACAAGAACAAAGTTATTTTAGAGACGTTTAATAACTTAAGTCTAGACCCTAATGCAGATAGCTTTATACAAAAGAAAGTAGGTGATTCAAATATTCAAATTGGTACAGATGGAGCAGGAGTAAAATATGTAGCATCTTCAGGATCTTATGCAAACAGTTCTAATTATATTAGAATACCATCAGTTCCTGGTACTACAATTGATTATCTAGCTAATGACGGAGTAACAGTTTCTACTGCAGCATATACTGGTTCTCTACCGGTAGCATCATCTGGATCATTCTACGGTGCAACAGGAGATATTCCAGCAGCAAATGAAAACAAATTCTTTGAAAACATTAATACTAACAACCAAGGGGTTGTAGAAGCTGGATATACAGATATTATTAGTATCTTAGAAAATACAGACGAATATAAATTCAACGTAATATCAACACCAGGATTAAATAAAAATAACCACAGTGCGACTGTAGATAAAGTAATTTCATTAGCAGAGACTAGAGGAGATTGTATCGCAGTAGTTGATTTATTCGGATATGGAGCTTCAGTAGCTAACGTAACAGGTAAAGCAGACTTATTAAATAGTTCATATGCAGCAGCATACTGGCCTTGGTTGCAAACAGCATCATCGACAGGTAAGAACGTATGGGTACCAGCATCAGTTTACATTCCAGGAGTATATGCATTCACAGATGGAGCAGCAGCACCATGGTTTGCACCTGCAGGACTTGTAAGAGGTGGAATACCAGGAGTGATTCAAGCAGAAAGAAAATTAACTAGAAACGATAGAGATACATTATACGATTCTAAAGTTAATCCAATTGCTACATTCCCAGGAACAGGTATTGCAATATTTGGTCAGAAAACATTACAGACTAAAGCAAGTTCTTTAGATAGAGTAAATGTAAGAAGATTATTGATTGATCTTAAGAAGTTTATTGGAGATCAAGCACAAACGTTAGTATTTGAGCAAAATACAATAACAACAAGAAATAAATTCTTATCAGCAGTTAATCCATTCTTAGACTCAGTAACACAGAGACAAGGTCTTTACGCTTACAGAGTAGTAATGGACGATACTAACAATACAGCTGACGTAATAGATAGAAACCAATTAGTAGGTCAAATCTACATTCAGCCGGCTAAAACAGCAGAATTCATAGTATTAGACTTCGTTGTTGAACCAACAGGTGCAACTTTTGGAGCATAATTTAAAATTTAGATATTTATAATAAAGTAAAACAACATGGCAGTATTAGATCCAAATGAAATAATGTTTAGAGCTTTCGAACCGAAAGTTCAGAATAGATTTGTCCTTTACGTAGATGGTATTCCATCATTCTTAGTAAAGAACGTATCAGCACCAGAATTCTCAGATGAGGTGATTAAGTTAGACCATATTAACTCTTATAGAAAAATTAGAGGTAAAAGAGAATGGGCTGATATAACAATGACTTTATATGACCCAATCACACCATCAGGAGCACAATCTGTGATGGAGTGGGCAAGATTATCTTATGAGTCTGTAACAGGTAGAGCTGGATATTCAGATTTCTACAAAAAGGACCTAACACTTAATATATTAGGACCAGTAGGAGATATCGTAGGAGAATGGGTAATCAAAGGAGGATTTGTAACAACAGCAGATTTCGGTGATTACGATTGGGCAAACAGTGAGGTAGTTGACGTATCGTTAACTGTAGCGATGGACTACTGTATCTTAAACTATTAACCGCTAAACTACATACTTTATAAGAACCCGGCATTTAGTCGGGTTTTTTGTTGGTTTAAAAATAAATTATTCGTATATTTATTATAAGACAAGTTATACTTAAACGTTATTTATGAGTACAAAATTCAAATTACCTACAGAAACCGTAGTATTACCATCAAAAGGACTACTTTACCCAGAAGATTCTCCATTATCTAAAGGAGAACTTGAGATGAAGTATATGACTGCTAAAGAAGAAGATATTCTTACTAATAGTAATTATATAAATAATGGTACGGTAATCGATAAACTTTTAGAATCCTTAATAGTTACTGAAAATGTAAACTACAACGACCTACTTATTGGTGATAAGAACGCTATTATGATTGCTGCAAGAATACTTGCTTATGGAAAAGATTACCCGGTAAGATATAGAGGTAACGATATAATGGTTGACCTAAGTAAGTTAAACGAAAAAGATATAGATTTAGACCTACTTAAGGAAGGTAAAAATGAGTTTAAATTTACTATGCCGAAAAGTGGTGTTGTTGTAACCTATAAAATATTAACCCATGCTGATGAAAAAGCTATAGAAGAAGAACTTTCCGGATTAGCAAAGATTGACCCAGAAGGTAATTCCGAGGTAACTACCAGATTAAAGTTCTGTATTACTTCAGTTGAAGGATCAAAACAATCAGCGGATATAAGAAATTACGTAGATAATTACCTATTAGCTTCTGATGCAAGAGCATTTAGAGATCAAATTTTAAAAGTCTCACCGGATATAGATATGATTTACTATCCAGAGGATGGACCAGCAGGAGGGGTTGACATCCCGATAGGGGTAGGGTTTTTTTGGCCTAAGTTCTGAATATAGATCTTCTGTATTCTCACAGGTACATCAAATAGTATTCCACGGTAATGGTGGGTATACTTGGAGTGATGTATATAATATGCCAATCTGGCTGAGAAAGTTTACTTTTCAGGAAATTAAAGATTTTTTCGATAAAAAAAATGAAGCAGAAGAAAAAGCTATGAAAAAAGCTAAAGGTATGCAAAAAGCAAAAATACATAAACCTGATATTAATCCAAGCTATAATACAAAGACTTCTAAATAATAGAGGTCTTTCCTATTTATTATAAAGAAATACATGCCAAAAGATATAGATTTTAGTGCATTTAATAACGAACAGCTTTTATCTAAAGTTGAAGGGGTTACTGGTAGGATAAAAGATCTTAAAAGTAACATCAGTCTTGTTAACGCTGAAGTTAAGAATCTTAACGACGGTATAGGAACAGACCTATCCAATAATTTTAATAGGATTAATAGTCTTGTTAGGGATTTTAACAGACTACAAAGTAAAGCTGCTAAAATGGGGAAGTCGTTGAAAGATATTACTGCTAAAAGAGTAGACGCTGAACGTCAAATTTATAGTTTAAACATAAAATCTAACGATTTATATAGACAACAACAAAAGGCTGAAGCAGATCTTCTTGAATTAGTAGAAAAGAGTAAAGATTTAAAAGGTGACGCAGCTATTGTACAAAAAGAAGCAATAGATCAAAAAAGAACAGAAATTGACTTAATTCAACAACAAGGAAGAGTTATAAGAGCAACATCTGAAGAAGCACAAGTTGTATTTAGTGGATTTGCTGAATTAGAGGAAACTACTATCAGAACCAATGATAAGTTTTCCAGTATGTTTGACATTATCGGGGGTATATCTAAACAGATACCAGGTCTTTCAGCATTAGTAGAACCTTTTATTCAATCAAATGATTTAGTTAGACAGCAAGCAGTTACTAATGAAAGATTAAGTGGTATTTATGAAAATGGTGTTATATCCGCTGAAAAACTAAATGAGCAAAAGGTAATAGAATTAGGATTAGCAAAACACTTATTAGACGGTAATGATAATATACTAACAGGACAGGATGCTATAAATAGACTTAGAGAACTTGGAATGGAAAATGCATTACAGTCGCAAGGCCTTATGACAACAAGGTTTAAAGCTATGGGTTCTGCAATTCAAAAATCTCTTATACCACTAATGATAATAACCACAGTTGTAAAATCTTTAAGGTACTTTGCTAGCATATTAACTGGTTCTCAAGAAAGATCAGTTGAACTTGCAAGACAGTTCGGGATATCTAGAGATTCAGCAGATGGAATGAGAGATAGTTTATTAACTTCTGAAAAAACTATTAATAAGACTTATGCTTCTATGACTAAGCTTATAGCAGCACAAACAATGTTAGTAGAGGAATTAGATAGAGGAGGTCGTTTCTCTACAGAAACATTAGATGCCCTTACTCTAATGTCTCAAAGAATGGGTGTTAGTGCAGAAGCAGCAACAAAAGTAACAGCACGTTCAGAAGCATTTGGAGGCAGCGCAAGAGAGAATGTTGATACTATAATGCTAATGAATAATGAACTTTATAACTCAGGACAGAGTACAGCAACTTTCGGACAGTTAATGTCTGCTGTAGGTGAAGCAAGTGGTCAGGTAGCAGCATCATTTGGATTTAGTAATATAGCTATAGCTAGAGCTGTAAATGGGGTTAGAAAATTAGGTCTAAACTTAACTCAAGCAAGAAATCTATCAGAAAACCTATTAGACTTTGAATCTAGTATAGCAGCTGAATTAGAAGCTGAACTATTTTTAGGGAAAGATATAAATTTAGATAAAGCCAGAGCTATGGCAATGACTGGTAATATAGCAGGAGCTACTTCTGAAGTAATGAAAATAACACAAGGATTGACAAAAGAGCAAAGAAAAAGTCCGATTGTAATGCAAGCTCTTGCAGATGTTATAGGTCTATCAGTAGATGAACTACAAGACGCATTTCTACTACAGACGGATAGAAATAGACAAGCTTTAGAGCAAATAAAAAATCAAAAGGCATATTTACAAGCTTTAAAAATACAACAAACTTTAGAAAAACAAAATCTTGTAGAAATTGAACAACTCAAACAAAAAATATCTGATCACGATCAAAATATAGAAACGATGAGTCTAAAAGACTACAGACTTAGTAAAAAAAGATTAAATGAGTTAACAAAAGAAAATAAAGAAAATAAAATAGCTCTAGAGCAGAAGAAAGCTGAATTAGGAATAGCTGATGCAACAGCAGCAGGAATGGCTGATCAAGTTACAGCTGGTGAACAATTAGCTGCAGCTATGGAAAGAGTTAAAGATAAATTTATGGAACTTGTTGGAACCGGTGTTCTGGATAAGGTAGTAGTTCTTTTAACAAGATTTGCAGAACAAGGTATATCAGGACTTTTTGGCGGTGTAAAAGACTATGAAATAATGCCATCAAAAGTGTCTTCACAAGAACAGGTTGATAGTTATTTAAATAATTTATTAAGTACTAATAAGTTGACTTCAATGAAACTTGCTGAATTAAGAACGCAAGCAGATGAACAAGGATTTACAGATAAATTAGATGAATTCATCACCAGCACTACTGAAAGAGGAGCATCTGCTTTAGAGAAATCATATTCAAATAGAAATTCTGCAGAAAGAATAGCAGCATCGAGAAGTCAGAGATTACTAGATGCTTTAGATGGTGAACCAGTATTGGACGATTTTATTATTAGACCTGGTCAAGGTATACAGAGGTTTAATAAAGATGATATTGTTATTGGAGGAACTAATCTATCAGGAGGTAATAATAAAGACGTAGAAAAGAAACTAGATGCGATACTGGCAGCTATACAAGCAGGAGGAGACGTATACATCGACGGTAACAAAGCCGGTCGTGCAATGGTTTTAGGAACACAAAATTTTAGTTAAACTATTTATAATAAAAATAATTATGGGAATTTTAAAAAATCAATTAGAAACATCTAAACTTGGACTTAAAGGACAAACTCCAGAGGTAAGACAAGGAGCTTTAGAAACATCTGAATTACATTCACCTATAAAAGGAGAACATTCAGTTTTTGACTTAAACGGAGCAACACCAGATAAGTATTCGGATAATAAACCTGAGTAGTAGGTGGCTATACTTAAAAAATATACTGAAGAGGGAATACCTCAAAATCAGAGATATAAGTATTCTGATGCTGTTAATATAGGAAATGAACCTATAATACAGAAAGATATACCTGTGTCTAATTCAACCACCTATCAATCTACAACACGTCTGGGAAGAGGATTAGATGACTTAAAAAGAGTAGCTACTTTACTAACTCAGAAACCTGGGTTAAAATTTATTGCCAACACAGCTGCATTAGGTGTAATAGATAGTGATAATAAAAAGATTCATGAAGAAGCAAGAAAACCGAAAGATGATCGAAATAAAATATCTTTTGGAAGTTCCATTTCTCTAGATAATATCGGAGGAGTAGCCAAAACGCTTGCAACAACACTTGCACAAGTACCGGTAAATGGTACAGGTACACATTTTGTCAGAGGTGATAAGAAAGGATTAAGAGATATGATAACTATATTTACAGGACCATTACCGGCAAAAGACCCTGTAATAGAGTTTAAAAAAACAAACAAAATATTAGAATCTCCTTCGGATAGTGATAATGTAGAATATGGAAACGATTTAATAAAGTTTAGATTCACTATTGTAAAACCTGTAGAAGATGATAACAATCCTATAGAATATCAGCATTTACTTTTTAATGCATATCTCACCCAGTTAGATGATGCTTATAATGGAGATTGGAACAATTGGAAATATAATGGTAGAGCAGAAAATTTCTATACTTATAGTGGTTTTGAAAGAACTGTAGGTATTGGTTTTAAAATAGCTGCTGCTAATAAACAAGAAATGTTTCCAATCTACAAAAAAATTAACCAGTTAGCTTCAGTTACTGCTCCTACATACTCTGAAAGCGGTATTATGAAAGGTAATTTTGTAAAAGTTACAATAGGTGACTACTTAGATAATATACCGGGTATTATAACTAATGCTACCTTTAATTGGAGTCAAGAATACCCATGGGATATAGGATTAGACTCGTTAGGTAGAGAAGCTAGCAATCAACAGCAATTACCTACTGTTTTAGACTGTAGTCTAGCTTTTACCCCAATACATTCATTTGTACCACAACAAGGATTTCAATTTGAAGGTACTAGTTACATAGGTAGAAAAGCTTCAGTATCAGGAGAAACAGGAGCATTTGGAGGTGACTTTGATCAAGGAAACTTTATAGGTTTAAATTAACCTAATAACACTGGTAGATGAAAAGGTATAAAAATATAGAACGAATCAAAACTGATAAAGGTAGAAATTATAGAACTAACGCTATATACCCGAGATTACCTGAAACAGAAAATGATATTTACGTTATAACTACAACAGGTGATAGATATGATACTCTTGCATATCAATTTTATAAAGATTCATCGTTGTGGTGGGTAATAGCTACTGCTAATAACAGTACTAATGGTTCTTTAATACCAACACCGGGGCAACAACTCAGAATACCTGCAGATAAAACATTAGCACTTACTCTATTTGACCAACTTAATAAATCAAGGTAATGTCAAGAATATTAGGTGGACCATTCACTAAAGGAGTATCAGAAATTTTAGATGCTAGGAATAAACTACTAAGTTTACAGAGCGGTAGAGAAGATTCTCAATTAGTTTACCTTAATAGTAACCATTCCTGGA
>Ga0222717_10000211_pt1 | contig 51019 bp, 63 predicted proteins | sample C33_18DmetaG_FD_165053 | JGI IMG/M metagenome (GOLD analysis project Ga0222717, IMG submission 165053) | Estuarine water microbial communities from San Francisco Bay, California, United States - C33_18D | ecosystem: Environmental > Aquatic > Marine > Unclassified | place: USA: California... | reverse complement strand
AATAAGGTCAATCGACCCCTCCTCCATCACCTCCATTTTCTTTGTAGAGTCTGACGTATAAATCGTGTTTGTTTCCATCTTCATTTTCAATTGTTTTTATTCTTCTTTCCAAATACCATAAAGCTTTTTTTAAGTCTTGTAAAGGTGGATTATCATCTTTTTTACCACTTCGACCAATGTATTTTAATACGTTGAATAAATAAGCGTCTTTATCTATTCCCCATGATTCGGCAACTTTAACAACCTCATAAGGATTGTCTTCACCTCCATAATGTGATGGGTGATTTACATGTTCCTTCATTTGTTATTTAATTTAACTATTTTATTTTCAATTTCTGACGCCATAACAAATAGTTCATCCGATTTTTTTCTATCTTTAACACTGTAAAGATATGATTCTTTTAATAATCTATCTTTTTTCTTTGTTAAAGAATTTATTTTTATACGTCTGAAAATATTCATTTAGATTCGTATTTCTTTCTTTTATTCTCTTTACGAAGTTTTCTCTTTTTCTTATCTGACATACTGTCAATCTCTTCGTCTAAATTCTTGACTGGCTTATTTTTTTTACCTTCTTTAAATAAATTCTTTGGACAGTATTCCCACCCAAATTTAACCATGTCAATGGCCTCTTTGTCTGAAACTCTTTTTATTTCATTACCTCTCTTAATTGTTTTCATAATATTTGAGTTTTTCTTTTATTTCGTTTATTGGTTTTTTTTCTATGAACATTTTGTAGAATTTATGTGACCAGTCGTCACCAAAAATTAGTGCGTCTGAATTGAATAAATTATCTATGTAATTATCCTCTGTCATTTCAATGACTTCTTTGGTTATAAATCGTTTGTTGAAACCCATTTTAATTCTGAATTAAGTTTTACCGACACTATATGTTCTTTATCCCATTCGTTTGGTGAAATTAAAGATAAGAACTTTTCTTCTTTATTTCCATAGTATAGATGATATATATTACCCACAACAGGTTCAAAAGAATAATTTGAGTTATAAATCATCTCGTTTAAATTAACTTCATCTACTAATTTATTATACTTTTCTACAATCTGTTCAAACTCTGATTTGAATATTTTTTGCAATTTACCTACTCCTTGCTGTTTAAATAAATCAATATCTTCAATTTCTATCTTTGGTCCTGATATGTTTGAGGCGTATGGTAGAATGTTCGCGTGAAATTTTTCATTCTCTTCATCCCACACAATATGGTCAGGATATCTACTTTTCTTTGGCATTTGTCTCTTTAAGTTTATCCAACTTTATTGTTTGAGTAATATAATTAATGACCTTTCTTTTAATTATTGATAATAAACAACCTTCTAATGGGAACTCACTATCAAATTTGGCTTCGAAGATTAAAGACCTTTTTGTTAACCTCTTTTTTATTTTCTCACCTCTTTCAACTAAAGTAAATATACATTTTCTTTCATCGTATTTAGGGTTAATCTTCTTTATGTTAAATTTATATAAAAACTGTTCCCCCTTATATTCAAATTTTAAATACCCTTTGGTTGAATTACTTTTAGTAAATTTAAAATCTTTATTCGTGTTTTGAACTAACACTGATTCAAAAACAATTGACCATATAGATTTAGCTATTAAAAAGTAGTCTTTAAGTCTATCATTAGCATCTTTAGATATTTTAACTATCTCTTTTAATTCGTCGGACTCAAATTCTGAAAGTTCTTTATAGACAATATTGGCTAATAATATTTCATCATCAACATCCTCAGGTTCATTTTTTAAATCAATTCTTTTTAATTTACCTGAAATAGAGTTCAAATTAGCTAAGTGTAATGTTAGTTCTTGAAATGTCGGGTATAAATGAAAGCTGTCTAACTCTTTATTTATTTTAGAAATATAGTCTAATAAAACATATTCTTTATGTTCCATATCTATAGGTTCTTGTAAAATCCAATCTAAAGGTAATTTCATAATTAAATATTATACCTTAAGAATAAAAAAAACTTTTAATTAATCAATTAGTCCACACGGAAAACATAGTATTCCACACCATCAATTCTAATATCATATTCCACACCATCATAATGTGATATGTTATGACCAACTCCATCCATGTCTACAGCATCTTCAATAACACCTTCCTTGTCTATAAACTCTTCTAAGTCTAAATCGTATTCATGAATATACTGTTGTGGATTACTACGGACATCATCTAAATAGTCATTAACCTTTTCTTCTATCATCTCTTCTGTGGGTTCTCCTTCAGGATTTTCTACTATCTCATCCCTCTCTTCTTCCAACTCTTCTATTTTTTCATAAACCTCACCCCTTTCATCACTACTATAAGGTAAAGAATCAGTATCTCTAGTTTTTCTATAAAGTTCTTCTATCTCTTGGTCTAACTCCTCATGTCTTTTCTTTTGTTCAAATGACAAAGGTAAATCTTCTGAATCAAAGATATCTTCCCATTCATCCCTTACATAATCATCATACCAAGATTCAAAATATCTCACAACCGCATCAACATCTAAATGATTCATTAAGAAGTCATCGTTAAATGATTCTCTCAATCCTATATCATTAACTAACTCTGTAAGTCTCATTTTAGCAAGACCATAGATATCATCCCATTCACCTACAATATATTCACTGTCAGATTCATTTTCTCCCATCCATTTAAACGCCATTATTTCACCTGGGTAAAAACTATCCGTTTCAGGAATTAAATTATATATATTTTCATCTTCACCAATCTCATTAACTAACCATTCATTTCTTAAACCACTCATTACTGCATTGGCTTTTCTTCCTATATCATCTAACTCATTGACTTCGGGATTCCATGCGTCTCTTTCTCTAACATCATCCATCTGTCTTAACAACCTTCCTCTCCTTATTCTCGCGTCTCTTTCTGCTCGTCTTTGTAATTCTTGCTTCGCTTTAATTTCGTCCTTAAATAGTTCAATATCATCAGCATATTTTGTCGACATATATCTTTGTATCACGTTATTAATCTTATCAAATTCAGGTGTTCCTAAAATCCATCCTATTTTAAATGAATCATCAGGCGCATCATAGAAAATTTGTTTTCCATCATATTTTTGTAACATTGCGACTTTGTAAAACCTACTACCTGATTTAGCCTTTTTGTCTAAAAAATAAAACAGTTTACCGTCTCTGTTATAAGACATAAAGTGACTATCACTACTTTTAGCCGCGGTACACCATTTACTACCCGCACCGTAATAACAACTCGCTTGGTGTGTCTTGGGTGATATAACTGTAAACCTATCGTCTTCATATACGACATCCGCACCCTCAACCTGTTTTACATCTCTCCTTACTTTGTTTTCGTGTTTTTCAATAGCATCTACAATGTCTTTTAAAGTCTCGTATTGATTAATATCTTTTATTTCTAAATTTTTCTGAAACTTTATGAATTTTTCAATTGCGATTTTGGCTTTAATTAAATCATCATTTAACGATTTTGGTGAAATAACTTTACCTAAGAAGTTTAAAAACTTTTGGTTAGATGCTAGTTCTCTCGATAATAGGAATATTTTTTTTACATCTTCATCACTAAACTTATCTCTATATCTTGATAAGAATTCATCTTTTCTTCCTTCTAATAATACTTTACTAAGATTCATAGTTGTGATACTTTTATGATAAATACTTAAGATTATAAAAATATTCTATATATAGACTATTTATATAATGAATAATAAACCTCTATAAAAAATTATCAATAATGGGATGTGGATGTAAAAAAAAGGCTCAACAAACTACTCAAACTCAAACTCAAACAAATACTAAAGCAGTACAAGAAGCCGTAACCAAAACTGTTGAGAAGTATTATAAGAAAAAACAATAATCTATATTTTTAGGTCATTAATTTAAAAGAGTCTTTTTAGACTCTTTTTATTTATTGTATGTTTTTTTACACCTATTATTTAAAAAAATTAATAGGAATGGAAAGTGCATTGTATGGGACTAACTTGTGTAATATCTTAGTCAATGAGATAATAAAAGAATTTAGTAAGATAGATAAAAATCATGTGACTGATATTGTCCTCTGTGATTTGTCTCAATTTATTGTACTTAAAGGTGAAACTACATTACAAAACCCTTTGAATTACTCACAGATATTTAATTCATTTATGAGTGAAATAACTGAAGAACAAAAAATGTTTAACATTATTGATTTAATCACTTATAACTCTAAACCAAATAATGAAATTATTGATATTGATATTTCTTTCACTAACGATATACTTTCCGAACCTTTAGTAGATACCTTTCCACTTTTTGGTGAGTACGAATTCGAACATTCTAATTCAGTAATAAAACATAACAATCAAAAAATATATGAATTGTTAATTGAACTTCCTGAATTTAAAGATTACCATGGAATTACTATAGATTCTCATCGACCATTTTATTCAACTAATTCATTTGGTAAAAACTTAATGAGTTCAAAAGCATATGTAATATATCTCAAATACATTGCATATAATTTATTTGAAAAACAATTATGTAAAGATATTCATTTCAAATTGTTTTACACAGGTGATATAAATAATTTGAACTGGGAAACCATGTCATTTGATATACAAAGTGATACAAATATACCTAACATTGAATGGATAAAGTCCTGTATTTTAGACTTATTTGACTTTAATTACTCTCACGTAAAAAAACACTTATCTTTAGAGAATTACGACTTTAATCGTGAAATCCTATCTAAAGATAAGTGTTGGATGAAAAGAGATAAAACTTCAGAGATGATATTACTCTAATAAAAACCCCTTAATCTTTTCTGCAGCCTCCTCAACTGTGTTGAATTGTTCGTCAGGTACGTTAAGTATAATGTCGTGTTTACCATCATTTTTAGTTTCTACCAAAGTAAAAGCAGGTAAGAACTCACTACCAGATGATTCAACGAATTGCTGATATTCTTTTTCGTGTTCATTAATATTTCTTACGTCAACATCAATACCTTCCTTATATATAATATTTTTTAGGTTTTCACAATGAGGACATCCGTCCATAGTATATAAAATCGCAAACTTCATTATAATACTTCTTTTACCATTTCAAGCAATTGAGCTTCTGTTATAACACCGATTTTGTTTGTGATATTTTCACCTCCGTTGAATCCTTTGATTGCTGGTATTGACCTAACTCCTAAACTGACTGCCATTTCCTTGTCTTGTTCTATGTCGAATTTATATAAACTAACTTCACTACCTTCTTCTTCAAGTTGTTTTGCAACTTTTTCCACTATCGGACCAATCATCCTACATGGACCACACCAATCAGCATATAAGTCTACTATAAACTTTTCTCCGCTATTAATTTTTTGTTGTAATTCTTCAGTTGTTAATTTCATGATATTGTTTTGTATTTCTTAAATTTATTTAAGTAAAATATTATACTGTCTGTTGATTCTTCTTTAGATAGACAGAATAATTTATATATATTTTCATCTATTTTTTTTACGAAATAAAAAAGTATTTTATTATCAAATTCTATTAATCCGTTATTATAAATAGTGGTTGAGCCATTGTAGTATTTATTAGCCCATATTATTTTGTTTGATTTAAGTATAGTCTGTAATAACTCCACAGTATAAAAATCAGTCTCAAGTATAGAGGGTTTAAAACCAATAATGTCCTCCGATAATTTTAGTAAATCATCGGGGACACTATCATAAGTATTATTTTTTTCTGTAATCAACTTACTGAAAGTTCTTCAGACATTTCAAGTGGTTGGTCTTGACCATTATAACATAAATCAATGGTGTCGCTAATCACTTTGGTTATCTTATATGGGTCTCCGTTAGAAGCGGGTCTTCGGTCTTCTAAATAACCGTTCCACGTTTTAGAGGTCTCAAGAGGAACTCTAATTGATGCACCTCTATCCGATATACCCCAACTAAATTTAGTTATATTTTGAGTCTCATGAAGACCTGTTAAACGTAACTCATTACTTGAGCCGTAATTTTCTATATGTTCCAAATGACGAGTTTCAAATAATTCAAGAATATTTTCATAATATTCCTTATCACCATCTTCTCTCATTTTTTTGTCTGAGAAATTACAATGAAGTCCTGAACCATTCCAATCACCTAATACGGGTTTTGGGTGGAACTCAATATGATATCCATACTCCTCTGACATTTGTTGTAGAATGTATCTAGAAATCCACAAATCATCACCAGCCCTAACCTTACCTTTACTAAATACCTGATATTCCCACTGACCTAACATAACCTCAGCATTTGTACCTGTAACGTCGATACCCGCCATTAGACAGTTTTCTAAATGTGAATCAACAAAACTTCTACCACTTACTTGTGATTTACCTACACCACAGTAATACTTTCCTTGTGGTTCAGGAAACCCGTCCTTTGGAAATCCTAAAGGTTTACCATCTTTCATAAGTGTGTATTCCTGCTCAAAACCAAACCAAAGATTCTCGTCTTCATTTGTAAATAATCCTCTTGTATTAGTTTCGTGTGGTGTTCCGTCAGGATTCATTACTTCACATAAAACTAAGTAACTATCTAACATACCTTTGTTTAAAGGATTTGGATAAAGTTTAACAGGTTTAAGTACACAATCTGAAAAGTGTCCTTTAGCTTGTTGAGTTGACGAACCGTCAAATGACCATTCAGGACAATCAATCAACCCAACTCCGTGAACTTTTTTTCCATTTACTTCATGTGTGGGTGAGTTAATTATTTTTACCTTACTTCTTAGATTAGGTTCGGGTTCATATCCATCTAACCATATATACTCTAACTTAATTTTCATTCGTTTTTTTTTAAAAATATTAATGTTTATTGATTAAGTCAACTTTTATCTCTTACAATATTTTTTACCTCCCTTAATATATATTGTACCGTAAGGTATTGTCTCAATATTTTTTAACTCCCTACCGTATATATCATATATTTTATCATCAAAGGTATTGTTCACATAATTCATTTCCTCAACCATAAGACTAACAGTTTCATTATACTCATATAAAAGTGTTCCATCCCAAATCATATCTACACAAGTTGCCGGACATGTTGTAGTTAATGCTGTTGGGTAATTTGAGTAGATTAATGTATAGTTACAAATCTCAAAGACCTCATTTTTATTTATAGTGATAATTATACTGTCATTAGGATATGTAAAACATGTATCTGTAATACTGTTAGAACCGTTATTTAAGTTAAAAACAAAAGTTGTTGTATCTGTAGCATTTTCCATATTTTCAGTATTATAACCTTTTAGGATAAGATTATTATCTACCATTTCATACGTCACTGATACTTGAGTACACCAAAAAGGTACTTGTGAAAATGTTTTGGGTAAGGTAACTAATAATAGTAGGAGTGTTAAAATGTTGTTTTTCAATGTACTAAATTTTTATAATTTATACAAATATAAAAAAAGGGATTCGAAAAACCGAATCCCTTTCTTGTTTTTTTATAATATTAACTTAGAAACTGTATCTTAGAGATGCATTCCAAGTTCTTCCAAATCCAAACCATACTGAATTACGAGTATCAACCCCATTCCACGTATCTGATGTTTCAGACGCATGAATGTTAGTGTTTGATTCCGCAATGTACGTAGTGTCGAATAAGTTATTTACGTTAACTCTAAATGTTGCATTATTACCCAACAAATCGAAACGAGTAGTAACACCCAAATCAACTAAGTTATAAGATGGTAACTTTAACGCCCCTTGGTTATCAGGTGTGAAGAAGTCAGAACCTGTGATTGAGTAGTCAGCGTAAAGTCCGTCAACATATCTCATACCTAAGTCTACATTAACTCCTCTAACAACTCTATAGTCAATACCTAAGTTTCCAACTACTTGAGCCGCGTCACCCACTTTAGCACCTTCAGTATAAAGAACTCCTGTACCAATCTCTTCTTGATTCTCATCAAACAAGGTGGTTTCAAAATCCTTTGTATACTTCCAATCTCCCAATGATAACATACCTGTAAGTTTTAGGTTGTTAGTAGGTCTATATGTAGACTCTAACTCGATACCATTGTGTTGAACGTCAATATCTCTAAACTGTGCAAATCCATCGACACCTTGAGCATTAGTCAATGAAAGTGCTCTAAATCTATTACCCCATGTTGTTGCATATGCATTAACATTAACAGTAAGCTCGTCACCTAAGTATCCGTAACCTAACTCAAATGAAGTAATTTCCTCATTTTGTAAGTCGTCATTAATGTCATTACCGTAACTTGGGAATACCGCTGAGAAGTTTGGTTGACGTGAGATGAATCCCGCGTTAGCAAAAACATTAGACTTTTCATCGATATTATAGTTAGCGCCACCTTTAATGTATCCACCACCTAAATTAGCCGTTTCTGAAATTGGATTACCTGGTTGGTCAAAGTAATCTTCTCTTTGGAATGATTGGTTCGATAACCCCGCTTGTACAACCGCGTTTATTCTTCCATCATCATTATATTCAATAAGTCCGTTTACACCAGCCCATCCAACGTTTCCTACATTATAGTAGTCAATTTTTGGACCGTTAAGACCTGTGTTATTAAACGGACTAGCGTTTACAGTTGTGTTAACAAACTGACCTACACTATTATCATTACCTGTTGAGTAGTATGCGTCAAAACCCATTAGGTTATTTACTGTACGATAGTGATAACCTTTGTACTTTCTGAGGTCAATACCCACAGAAGCCCTAATCTTGTCTTTATCGTACTCTAAATTAGAGATTGCACCTACCCAGTCGTGTGAGTTCATAGACGCTCTACGAATCATCCCACTTCTATTAACACCACCTTCATCATATCCATTTGAACCGATGAGTTGTCCGAAAAAAGGACTGTCCATTAAGGTTGAGTCAGGAATTGTTCCGTCAGCATCAATACCATAAGTCTGAGCCCCTGATTGGTTATCAGCAACAATGGCGTCAAAATCAATTGTACCATCATCGTTACGGAATTGTGTTGTACTGTCTTCATACATGAATTCATACAAATCCTTTCTATAAGGATGGACATCGTAGTTTCTACCACGAGGACCTGTTCCTCCACCTCGACCAGCAGAACCATAGACTGAAGTATTCAATGTTAAATCTTCGTTGATGTCCCAATCCCAGTTAAAGGTTGCAAGTGGTTTGTTATAAAAGTTTCTTCTCATAGAGAACTCTTCCCCATTTAAAGTACCTCCGTTTGTGTTCCAACGAGCGTTGATACCATCGTCATTCTGTTCACCAAATGTTTGAAAGTCTCTAATAGAAACCCAAACGTCTCTTTGGTGGTGCCATTGACCCGCACCTAAAATAGATAGGTTCAACGCGTGTTTTGAACCTTCAGGTTGGTAACCTACAGCTCCGAAGTATGTCCAACCTTCACCACTGGTGTTGTCGACATATCCATTACCTGCCCATCTACTCATTAAGAACGATGACGCCCATCCATTCTCATTTTTACCGGTATTGTAGTTAACACTTGTCTTAGTGTAACCATCATTACCAATAGTTTCAGATACTGAACCACCTTGTTCTTTCTCCGCCGCTTTAGTAGAAATAGAAACGGTACCACCAACAGATGGAACCGCAAGACGAGTAGCACCCAATCCTCTCTGGATTTGAATACCTGAAGCAACGTCAGTAAGACCTTGCCAATTAGACCAATATACCCATCCATTTTCCATATCATTAACAGGTTGACCATTAATAAGGAAAGATGTGTTACGTTGGTCGAAACCTCTTAAAGAGATTCTTGAGTCTCCGTAACCACCACCCTGTTTAGTAGCATAGACACCAGGTGTTCTATTCATGATTTCAGGGAACTCTTGGTTTCCAACCTTCAAAGCAATCTCTGATGGTCCAATAGTTGATACCGCAACAGGTGTTTCCCTCACTTTCGCAAAGTCAACAACGTTAACGATTACGGATGCTTCATCCAAACCCAACGCAGTCGCGGTTAATGATATGGTACCCATATCTTTTAGTGCCGGTATAGTTAGTGTCTCGTACCCGATAAAACGAACAACTAAGTTTCCTGTTGCTTCACTTTCAAGAGTGAATTCACCTGATACATTAGTTGATGTTCCTCGTGTGTTACCTTCAAGATAGACATTAGCTCCGATGAGCTCATTACCTGTCTTAGAGTCAACAACTTTACCTGTAATTTGGGAGAATAGGGTCGTAGTCGACACCATCATTACTCCTAACATAAACAATCGATTAATTAATTTCATTAGTTTTTTTTTAAGTGTTTATTGGTTGTTTATATAATAAAAAACTACCCCCACTCTGAGGGTAGTTCTAAATTCAATTTATGTGGTTTTTTCAGTTTTAGTTTCCATAAACATAAAGGGGTCACCTTCCCCATCATTAATAATATTATAACCTCTTTCTATAAATGCGTCTTGTGTCATACCAACACTATCATAGAGTTCCGTCATCGCATCTTCATACGCCTCTTCATTTTCCATATCATCCTCATCAGGATATTCGAAGTCTTCATCCTCGTCCATGAACATGTGTTCTTTATAAACTAAGATAGCACCAACAGGGTCATAACCCTCATCTTCAAATCTATTCTCAACCGCAACTTCTGGGTCAAGTTCTACAAGTAAATTGTAAAGGTGTAGTGTGAATTCTTTAGCTGGATACCATGCTGATGTGACTTTAATTTCGTTATCATCAATGGTATGTTCAAAATACGCCCATTTAGAGCCTATATTTTCTGTAGCCCATGAATTCATTGTACCTCCACCTTCACCAAGTTCCGGTGTCTTGTAGAATGTTTTAGCGAAACCTCCAGTATTCGCATAATCCAACTCTTCAAGGGTCTGAATATATTCATTCAAACGCTCTTGTACTTTTTCATTTCCAACAACTCTAATGTTGTTACTTACGTGATTTGCCATGTTTGTAATTTTAAACTCACTAAGACTAATTAAACTTATTAATAAGAAAAGTCTTAATGTGTGATTTTTTGTTATCGCCCTTGTCCGCGATAACTCTTTCTATAATTTTTTGAATTTTTGTTCTTAGAACTCTTCGTCTTGGAGTGTACTCCGGGACGATTTACCGTGTTTTTGGTTTCGTAACCACCTGCAATTTTTGCCATTTTTTTATTTTAAAAAGTTTTACAATACAAATATATGATAAACTTTTCTAAATATCAAAAAGGTAGGTCATAATTTTCATCAATATTTTCATATTGTCTGTCCCAATCAGGTGTCATCCTTTTAATTACACCATCTCCATTCTCAACAAATGTCGCATTTCTTTCTATAACTTTACCATTATTGAACTCTTTGAATATTTTTGTGAGTTGAAATATTCCTTTTTCGTGAAGTCTACTTAACCTGTTGTCAAGTTTTTTCATTATCCCCTCATCCCAATCATCTGTGGATTGATTGAATTTTTTTCTGTTCTGTATTCTTTCGAACCCTACAGGGGTAATTAAATATTCTACGGTAATCCTATCTCCACCAAGTGCTGTATTTCTCCTTAATGATATTATTATGTTTTGTGGTTTCTCAATATAAGTCCTAACACAATTAGACTGAGTTTTAGATTCCTCGTTATATTGAGTGGTGTTAGTAAGTAATACAGGGTAGAATTCAAACCCGTCATACATAATAATTTCACTTACTTCATTTTGAAAATTCATTCCGTTGAATCTACTGATTTTACCGTCTCTGTAATTTTCTAACAATTCAGTGATTCTGTAGTGTTCTTCGTTGAATTCACCCCTGTTTGTAAACCTCATCTTAACCTCCTCCCCAAATTTACTAAGTCTATTTATTGTAGTAAGATGGTCGATTATCATAGTCCAAATCATTTCAGAATCATTGTTTATCAAATTAATAATCCTTTTCTTATCTAAATTACTCAAAGAAAATATCTTCTTTTTTGTGAATGCATCATGATTATAGTAACGATGATATAAAAAGTTATTTTCGTCTTTGAAAAATGATTCTCTTATTTTACTAAAGTAATCTACACCCATATTATGATATACATCAACAAGAGTATTAAAATCAATGTGTGTAGTTTGATTTAATATCTGTCTTACCCTCCTACCCTTTAGGTCCGCGACACACATAAAGTAATTAACAACATTACCATGTTTTAATAATTTTGATTTAGGTGTCGGGATAACTGTATATTGATTTACCGAATCAGGGTATGAGACCTGATTATCTTTTAAATACATCTTATATATTTCCCCTTCCAAATAGTTTGACTTATAATCAAATAAAATATTGTTATTTTGAAATATCGAATAGGAAAAAATTCTTAAGGCTTCATTAGCTATCTCATCACCTAAAGTAAGTGTTTTATATTGTGTAGAGATTAAACTCTGCCAATTGTTATTATTTTGTGAAATTAAGTGATTAACATTTCTTCTTATTGCAAGTTTAACTTCAGTTAGAAATGGAAGGTAAAATGTATTACACCTTATTTTTTTTGACTTTATCTTTTTTCTTGATGACTCGATAGTACCATGATAAAAATTTTTATTTTTATAGTTATAAGTCACAAATCTATGAGTTTTTAAAACTGAAAAATATTGTTTACCAACTCTTCTCCTTCTAACCGTGTATGACCATCTAATACTAATCTTATTACCGTCTTTGACAACTTTTATTTTACACTGTGTTATAGTAAGTTCTTTGGTCTTGTCCGCGTAAAATTTCTTCACGTCATCGTTTTCAATGTATTTGGTGTTGTCTGTGTAAAATTTACCCTCAGGATTTTTACCCATCTTTTTAACAATTTCTCCACTGTTTACAGGACAAAAATCTTTATACTCAATCATCTGATTACTCTGATAATCTCTCTCATAAAGTATAATACTACTCATATTTAGTTTAAATAAATTGTACCAAATTTAGTTTCTGATATTGGAGTCATTGAACTCGTTACTCTATTAACTTCAGTATTTAATTCGACTAAGATTTCTAACATCTGTTTCTGAGTTAGTTGTACATCCTCCCCTTTTTCATGATTAATAAGAGAAACTCTTTCCATTTCAGAAAAAAATTTGTCAGGGTTATTGTCACCAATTAATGTAACTAACTCATTAGGATTCTCATTGAAAAATGTTTTCATTTGAGAGATATAAATTTGCACGTCTATATTCATGAAAAAATGTCTATAAAATAAAAATAACCACTTTCGTGGTTATTTTCAAGTTTTATCTGAAGATATGTAATCCCTTTTTGTTTTCAATGTCATCGGGAATTTTAACATTTGGACTATTCTTTAGATTGATAACCTGAAGGTTATTCAATTTTGAAATTTCTTCAGGTATGTTTTGTAGATTTGGGTTATTGGGTAGTGAAAGGAATACTAAATTATTAAGTTCTCCAATCTCTTTTGGTAGTTTGTTCAGAATACCCTCCAAGTGAAGTGCATTAAGATTTTTAAATCTTGAAACTGATTTGGGTAATTCTACCGACAAATCACTTGTATCTGGGTCATTTCTGTATCGGTTAGTTGACTTAACAAAATCAAGTCTTTCCAAATTATCAGGTAGATTCTCGAAGAACTCATCAAATCCGTAAAGAGCAATGAACTTAGATGCTGAGTCTCTTGGGTATTCAACCGAAACTGAAGTTCCTTCTGTACCTGTCAATCCTTTCATAAACTCAGGTTTAAATACCTCTTTAAGTTCAGGATTTTTAGTTAAGAAATCAACTAAGTTAATCTGACGGTCATCAGGGTCCATGTATTGATTACTTGGGAAATGGAATTGATATCTTAACGCTGGAAGTCCTGATATTTCACCAGTCATCCTATCGTCTTTTCTAAACGATTTCGCTTCATTAGGAATAATCACATATAAAGGACCGTCTTTGATATAATTATTGAACCACCTTAAACCAGGTGCAGATGTACACCATCCCGTTTCACCCTTACCTGGCCTCATCATATTACCTCCGTAAAAACATGCCGCGTCACGTCCTAACTCTCCTTGGTCTTCAATTTTAGCAACAGTCCATTCAGAACCTCTATGAATTATTTCACCTCCAGGGTGTTCATAAGTTGTTGACGCCACTTTCTTCTCGTCTTTAGTAGCTTTAGTCTTTTCCAAACTAAAATCAGCAGTGATATCCATAAGACTATTTATATCGTGTTTGTTGATATCTCTTTTTTCTTGCTCAATTTGACTTTTAAATCTATCAAACTTCTGAAGGTCTTCAGTTGTTTTGAACAAATCCTCAAAGAAAAGTCTTTGTAATTCGCTCATATCTTCTTTGAACTGTGGAGTTCCGTATTCCGCTTCAGGTTCCAATTTAAGAAACTGTTTAATCAACCATGGGCTATATGTACCTGCTTTCTTAATATTATCACCATCTCTACGAGTAGTAGGGTCAGCCAAGATAATTGTATCCAATTGTTCAGGCTTCATTCTAGCAGGTTTTACTTTATCGCCCTTTTTCTTAGGTTGAGCGTAAGTCTTTTTCAGGATTTCATAACGACCCTGTTCAATAATGAGTCCTTTTAGTAGTCCGCTAAATTTCATCTCTTTCTTTTTCATATAAATATGTTCTAAGTGTAAAAGATTACAGATTATAGTTCAAAATAAGTAACTCAGTTCCTTTGTTTTGTGTCTTACCTTTACTTGCTGATGCTGCTTTTACAAATTCTTTCTGTTCCCAAAGATAATCATTTTTTGGAAACCATTCCCTTAAAAGTTCAAATTCATAGTAAGAAAGTGAAAAACTACCCTTCATAGTTTTCAATACATTCGCCAATCTCTCGTGGTCTTTCCTATCAAAATCATGGTTGGAGTAATAGTTTTCAGTCTTCCAATAAGGCGGGTCTAAATAAAAGTAGGAGTTGTCACCATCGTACTTATTGATGAGCTCCTCAAAGTCCATATTCTCAACTACATTGATTTTGTCAAACTTAGTCAACCACTTATCCTTCTTTAACTTATCTCTAAACGTGAGGTACTTCGACTTATACTTACCCTTCAAGTCAATGTAGTTAGATGTCTCAGGTTTACTACCACTAAACACCTGTGTGAGTATGTACGCATATTTAGCAGCAACATCATAATCAGGATAATTGATTTCAAAATTATCTGCGAATATTTCAGATTGGAAACCTTTAAATATTTCTTTATACTCCTGTGGAGTATTTTCTACACCTCGTTGTTGGCAAGGTATAGATTCGATAGACTTCAATAACTCTGACGGGTTTTGGACACACATAAAAAGATTGTAGTTCAACGGGTTGAAGTCGTTATAAACAATATTCTTAAGGTTTGGGTACTCATTCAAATCCATATTATAATAACACCAAAACATTCCTCCAAATGGTTCGACGTATGTTTCCATGTCCTTTGGGTAATATGGGACAATCCACTTACCTATTTTACTTTTTCCTCCGATATAACTAAGCATATTTCTCTATTTACCACAAATATAGTAAAGAAAAATGAAAAAGCAAACTTATTAATTTTTTTTGTTATATATGTATCCGGTAACAACACTAATTAATATAACTGAAACCGCAATAACAACAAATGTAATTTCGAATATCGACATATTAGTTTAAAAAATGTATTAATAATACAATAGTAACTGAAACTGATAGTCCAATAAATAATTTTAGGAAATCTTTAGCTACTATTGGGAATACCTGTTTTAAATTACCTTTTTTTGTTAGTCCTGTATTTAACGCCAACTCTCTACCACATAACAAACCTACAAATACCCATGTTGTGGACATCGGTATGTTATTCATTTCTTTAAAGTATAGTAATAGTAGAGCGTAGACCATGTCTATTAAAGTTGCTGAACGTACATATTTTGTGTTTTGTTTGTCCAAAACTATATTTTGTATTTTACCACCTTGTTTATAAAAAATATACCCTAAACCTATAACAAAAAATACTATCACCCCGATTAACTCAACCACACTTAATTGTCTAGGTAAGAAAACGGCGATATTAGCAACATCATGAGATAACCATGTGAACCATAAAAAACCTGTAGTACACCACTGAAATGTTCTCCAAAACGGTTTGTTATCCTCCTTAATGTCATTTTCTTCATTTATAAAGCCCGATATTAATAACCATAAAAAGTAAGACGACATCGCAGCTAAACCGTATCCTATAACACTTTTTATTAACATTTTTTCAAGAATAAAAGTACTTGCAAATGCCGACAACACTAAAAATGATGTTGATACAGGTATACCTTTTTGTGTTAATGCAATTAATGCAAGTGGGGCCATAGCATGATACCATTGGACTTCTTGAAATGGTATCCTATCTAACCTACCAAATGATATGTCACCTCCATTGGTGCTCCATCCGTAAACAAGTGTTCCTATCATTACTAAAGAAGCAGTAATCCACATTGTATACCACTTGAACTTCTCTTTATTTGACGCAATCCATGTTCCTAAGGTCTGTACACTGTCGTTAGCAATTACTGAATAACCTGCCAACCCAAAACCAATCATTGCTAATAAACTCATTTTCTTTACTTATTTAAAATTTAATTGAATATCTAAATCGGACGGTATTTGAATTGTCCCATCCAATTCTGTATTTGTAATTTTTGTACGGTATATCAACCGCGAATGCCATATTGTATAATTCATCGAACCAAAATTCTTGTTGTACCCACAAATTAAATTTATCAAATTTGTAGATAAATCTTGGTTCAAATGTAGGTTGGGTTTTCTCTATTTTGTAGTGTAAAGGTACACTAAATACCATCGGTTGTTCACCTATGGAAAAGTTTTGTCTATAAGTCACTCTATTCTCCTGAAAATCAAATCTATGTCTTAATTCAAGACTAGTTTTATTAATTTTGTGAGAAAGAGTTAAATAAGTTTTATTGTTTGTTCTTATCTCATATCCAATTGATTGTGAGTAAGAAAATTTTGTTATAAGCAATAACAAAAATATTATTAATATTCTCATATCTATAAGTTTTACCACTATAGATATTAAATAATTTAGTGAACTGTTAACTTATTTTAAATGGTAACACTATGTTAATAATTTATTTACTCATAACAATTTTTATAAGGTCTACATGACGCTTTTTGAGAAAAACCCATGTCTTTGCAAGAGGTTTTTTCACAATAAGATTTACTCATCTTACGAGTTCCCTTACTATTATTTTGTTCTTTTTCCTCTAAGTAGGATTTAATAACACGTTTAATAATACTATTCATCAAAATATAAATATAATGGAAGAAAATAAAGAAGAGTGCGAGACCTGTAAAAAAGGACTTAATTTAGGACAAAAAACAATGGTCGGTTTATCAGTTTATTTACTAATAACCTCGATTTATGGTAACGTAAAATTATTTCAATATATAATAGATTTATTTTAAAGAATCTATTATTTCTTGTTTAGTGTCATCATCCATTTCTTGGTTGGTGACATTTATTTTTATATAGAAATCCCCACTGTGAGTATCAAATTTATAACCTTTACCTTTCAATCTGAGAGGTTTTATTAATTCTGTGTTTAATGGTATTCTAAGGTTTAAATCTCCGTCAGGGTGTGGTAATAAAATTGGTTTATTTAATAATAAATCCGATAAAGTTACTTTTTTAGTGAAAATAAGGTCATGATTAATTTTTTCAAACCCCTCATGATTTATAACTTCAACTTGTAAAATTAAATCCCCGTACCCTATATTGGGTGTGTAGTCACCCTTACCTCTAAGTCTTAAGTGGTCACCGTTATTAATATTCTTAGGAATATTAACTTCAATCTGTCCCATGTTTTGTTTAAAACCTATACCACCACAATTAAAACATGGGTCAATTACCATGTGACCAGTTCCATTACATTTAACACATGGAGTATCTACAATTTGTGTGAAGAATGATGAACCTATTTTTTGTCTAATATTTCCACTACCCTTGCAGGTTTGACAAACATTTTTTTTACCTCCGCTACCCGCACATGATTTACATGTTATATTGTTTTGAAAAGTCACTGGTTTATTAATTCCGAAATAGGACTCCGTAGGTGTTATCTGAACTTTTATTACTTTATCCTTAGCCTTTGGTTTTCTTCTTTTTTGTTTGAACCCTCCAAAAAATTCTTCAAATGGGTTACCTCCATTACCAAACGGGTTTGGGTTATCATATTGTTGTCTTTTTTTATCATCACTTAATATGTCATAAGCCTCGGCAATTTGTTTAAATCTTTCACCTCCGTCAGGGTTTACATCGGGATGAAACTTTTTTGATAAACCCCTATAAGCTTTCTTAATTTCATCTTTTGTTGATTTTTTATCAACACCTAATATCTTATAGTAGTCTTTCATATTATGGAAAATTATATAATCGTTTTATTTAAGAATAAGAAAAAGAAAAAAATTATCAAAGGTTACGTTACTGAGAAAAATGCAAATATTAAGTTTGACTCATTAATAAAGACCAATGATATACCTTTTGAAATAGTCTACGAGAATTCTGAAAGGTCAAAATATGAGTTAGGTCTACTAACCCGTAACGATGATTATCAAATACCCTTATTTAAAGTTGATGACGTTGGTCGTAACAACTCAGTATTTGTCTCTGGTGAGTCTGATTATGTGATTAAACGTATTGAAAATTATAAGGTTGAGGAGTTAATATATGATTGGCAAACCGAGGATAGGATTACTTTTGATTATCTTTTATCTACGTATTTACCCAAGAAAAATATTAAAGTGGTCTCTAAACTACATAACAAAATTGTAATTCAGACTGACGACGATTTTAAGTTATTTAGTCTTAAAAACGAAGAAGACTCAGAACGTTTGCTTCAAACGATTGAGTCTTACTTTTTTAAATCTGGTCGTTCAGATTCTTTATTTGTTAGAGATGAAAGTACTGTTAATAGAAAATGGATGTATAATGTTCTGGAAAAAAATGGGTTTGATAGGAAAAAACTTTACCGACAAAAGACTACTTTTTCAAAACGAACTTATAACTAACCTTACCGAAATTGATGAAGAACTTATCTGAGTTCCAATCAATTTCTCTAAAATTTCTAAGTACAGTATCATATTTATCTTTTTCTAACTTAACCCTAACTTCTATTACTTCATCACCAAAAAAATCTTTATTATGTTCAATTTGTTCCGCGACTTCAGCAAGTAATTTTAATTTATCCCTAAAGTTTTCTTTATTCTCTGCCATAATGAGTATTTTTTTTCGATTTGAATTGTGTTATTTATATCTTTAGAGTTAAGTATATCTGATATAATATTTTCTTTATCCTGTTTGAGTTTCTTCTGATTCTTCTTCTTCTCTAAGCTCAACTTCTCCATCTCTCTCTGTAGTTCCTTGTCCATTTTCTTCAGTTTTTGATGTCATTAGTGAGAACTCGTCTAAATCAAATTTAAGTCCTTTTAAGTTGTCTAATTTTTGTTTTTCAAAAATATTTTTTAACTCTTGTACTTTATCTTTGAATAGTTTCTCTTTTTCTTCTCTCTCTAAATTTGTTCTAATAATATTGTTAATAACATCCTCAACTCTATTAATTGACTCCTCATCAAAATTGGTTACAAAAGATACTATTAATTTATCAGGTTCCTGTGTACTCTCGTTTCTTATAACCTCAACGTCTTTTGTCTGTTTTTTAGTGATAGACCAGTATTTTGAGAAAGTCATGTCAAAACTTATATAGTCTTTGATTACTCGAACAGATTTTAAGTACCCTCCCGTTGATTTTATGAATTCAAAATACTTCATGTAATGTTAGTGAAAATTAAAGTTAATAGGAATGATAAACATATTCCGTAGTATATCAGAGCACCCCTTTCTAAATAAAATGGTTTAGGTGGTGTAGAAAGGAGTGCTCTAACAAATCTAAATATTAAATTTAGTACAGACAGTAATGCGAATACTGCTATAAATGTGACGGTATGTTGAATCAACTCAATCAAAATTATCCTTTGTTTCTTTCTTCAAGTATCTCTTTTCTCAAATCTTGTAGAAGGTTCTTTAATTCCTGAGCCTGTTTTCTCGCTCTTGTACCTGCGGATTTATTACCTGCATAGAATTTACCTGTATCTACAGACAAAGTCTCGACCATTGTCTTAATTTGTTCTAATGTCTCCATTGTTATAAAATTTTATTTTATTTATTTTTTAAAAAACTAATTTTTTTACTCTTATAGTAAATAGATAAGAGATTTTTTTATATTTGTAAAGACCTTTCTAGTGTTTTATATACATCAGTAAACATCTCTAAGTCTGATTTACTAGTAGGTCTCTTTCTATTGAAAAGTTGTTTCATGAAGTCATCTAACGCCTCCCTCATTAACTCATCTTCTTGATTGTAAAACACTTCAAAAAAGAATTCTCTAAAGTATTCATAATCGTTTTCTGAAAACTTGAAGGTTATGTTTTCCTTTTCAAAGTTTTCTATCGTTTTATTCCAACACCACTTATAGTGTTTTAATTTATCCTCCTCTGTCATACCGATTCTAGTCTCATTAGAGTCATGATAACTACTACCAAGGTATGTGGACCTAATTAAGTAGTAGAAAGAGAAACAGTAGTCTTTAAATAAGTAAGTGAGCTCAGGAATAATATTATGCGTCATATTCCATAATTGTACGTCTTCTTGTTTCATGGGTTCTGAAAGCCATTTATAGAATTGGTCCGGATTATATTTACTCATAAAAGTAATATAACACGGACCAATAAAAAATGAATATTATCTAAGTATTATTGAGTTTTAAAATTGTGAGAAATTAATTTCTTCATTCTTTCTAAATCTTCATTAATTTTAGTTTTGTTTTTACCCTCTTTTGATTCACCCAAATCCATAATGTCTGAATGAGTTTTTTCACCCGCCAAATCATATACAGGTTGTGGTGCCTTCTCATAAGACTGTTTTTTAAGTTTATTAAGAATATCTAACTCTCTTCTCTTATTAACCTTTTCGTTAGCATCTGTAGCAACCGCGTTAGCGTATTCCTGACTATTACCCGTTTCTGAAGAACCCATAATATTTTTTTCTAACCATTCTTCATTAGGTTTAATTTGGTCGTACTCTAAGTTTTCCATACCACCAGAACGTGAGACATTTTCAATAAACTCTTCAACACTATCAGATGGAGTATATGCTACTTTTTCCATTTTTTTCAACTCTCCATTACCTTGTGGGAAAACTTTTGGGTCTGTCTCAAAGGTACCTTCGGAACCATCTTCTAAGTAAGCCTTGAACTTCTTCATAAGGTCTTTGTGGTACTCCTTAGTTTCTTTTTCTGAAGTCTTCATAGATTTATCCTGTGAAGTAATTCCTTGAATTTTACCTCCCCCTGCTATTTTCTGCTCCTCGATAATCTTTTCGATGAGACTAATCATCTCTTCTTCACTAAGCTGTACCGATTCTTTTTTAACTTCTTTTTCTTTTTTCTTATCACTATCAACGTCTTTCTTTAATTTCTCAATTTGGTCCTCGTCATCCTTAACTGAGTCGTCTTTCACATCACCGACGATTCTCTTCGCTGTATCCATATCCATTTCAACAGGGTGTTTTTCTCCACCAAACTCAAAGTCTTTTTTACCATCAACCTTAGCTAATGCAGCAACATAATTAAATGAATCTTCACCTAACTCTTCTTCCGACATTTCTTTACGTTGTTTAGCAATATCTGAGTATACTCCAATAACTTCAGAATCTCTTCCGTCGAATTTATTTCTCTCCTCTTTCCTCTTCTTTGCAATTTCATAAAACTCACCCATCTCATCAATTTCTTCTGAGACAGATTCTGTTATATGTTTGGCTTTTTTATCAATCTCTTCAGATAGTACTTTATCTACTATCCCATCAATCATATTTTCAATTTCTTTATTCATTTCGGTACTTTTATAATAAATATTAGTGTTTTCTAAAATAACACCTTTTATGTAATCTTGATTTAATTTATATCTTGTTGATATGTTTTTTATTGCTTCATTTACTAAGTTATTTTCAAAAAACTCTAACGCCTTTATGTCTCCCTGATTACAATATGGGAATGTCTTACATTTATTTTTTATTTTAACGTAGGTACCTCCAGGTCCTCCGTATTTCGGAAAGTTTTTATCCTTAACTGACCTTAACTCCTTTTCAACCGTATCAGGATTAGATAGTTTTAATGGGTCTTTTTTAGGTCCTCCGAATGGTGCATCATATGCACCTACGGAAGAAGATGTTGTAGCTTCTTTAGTCTCTTCTTTATGTGAAGTACCCTCAATATCTTCTAACTTATCATAATAATGTAAATCTTCATAAATGTGGTCCATAGCGATTTCAGTAGCTATTGAAATATCTGATGTGTGCTCTTTTTCTACATTAACACCCTTTTCCATTTGAGATATCAATGTCTCTATATCAGTTTTTTGATGGTCAGCTAAATCTTGTAGTGTCATGTCATCTGCCAAACCTCCAGGTATCTTATCTTCTTTAACAGGACCTCCCTCAGGTTTTTTTGTTAACTTAGATTCTGTATCTGGTTGAAATAGATTATTTTTCTTTACCTCTCCAAATAGTGGTGCTGAGTATCCCCCTGATGAACCTGCTCCTGTGGCTTCCTTAGACTCCTCTTTTTCTACTTCCTCAAAAAATTCTTCATAGTCTTGTTCTGTGACTTCTTTCTGAGCTTGGTTTAATGATAACATTAATTTACCGATATCATCACCTCCTTTAAAACTAGGTAATTCATTTTTAAAGGCAGTTGACAAACTTTTTTGAAAATTTTTACTTACATTTTCCATTACTTTACATTTTTAAGTGATGGTTCCCAAAAACTTCTTCTGGTCCACATTATTTTATAAAATTCTTTCATGACTTTAGTTACGATTTCATTAACGTCCTTTTGAATTTTACCTCTTTTTATTTCGTCTCTGATTTTATCAGTTATCTTATTTTCAAACTGTCTTAAAGTGTTAGAATCTAGAAAGTCTCTAACTTCCTTTCTAACGATAGTCTCAATTTGTTGTATGTCCGAATTACTTAAAGCCATTTTTTTTACTATAAATATCACTCATTCATTATTTTCCAATGTACACTACCACCTAATGAGAAGTTATTTTTATTATCTGTTCCAATACCTAATAAAAATATATTACCTTTTTTTGTTCTCATAGAACCTTCTAACCCCATCCATGTGTACTTATTCATTGTTGTTCTAGCACCAAGACCAACATAATATTCTCTTTCGTTAACTTTTTGTATTATGTTTACCGTTTTATAAGGTATTTCGATATTAATACTTGGTTTACGATATATAACCTCATTTTTGAATATAGTATCCTCTATAGTAATAAACCCTATCGTGTCTATCATTATAGTATCTATATAAACAAACTTTTCTAAATATTCTTTTATAATTGATGTAGTATCCACTTCAATTATTTTTTCTACCTCGATTGTGTCTTTAACAACTTTGGTCCTCCACTTGGGTATTACTTTTTCTTCTGTCACCGTGACTGTGTCTACCTTTACTACCGTTTCAGTCACTATTTTAGGTTCTGTATCTGATACATTACCCTTATCACCATTACACTTACTTAATAATATTATGATAATTACTAATATTGTAATTATTGTACTCTTAATTCTTTCTAATAATGTTTTTTTACTCTTAGATTTCATCTCTTGGGTTAGTTTTCTTCCTCTGTGAAAGAACCTTAGCCCACTTTGATTTAAACTTATCGTAGAAGGAGGTTAGTTTATTAATTAATTCTACTAACGTGTCGTCTAACTGTATCATATCCCCATTAATGTATACTCCGTTTTTTTCTCCTATTGAGAAGTAAAATTCAACGTCTTCGTCTATAACCCTACCTGACCAATCTACATTTTCAGTATATAAATTTAGAACTCCGAAATCTGATAAATCTGAAACTTCATTTACAAAATCATCCATTGTCTCCTGAAATGACATTTTTTCATCTGTGGATAACTCTAAGTCTGTCTTATCTTTACCATGTAATGTTATTACCCCACCAGATACTCTGTAAGATTTACTTTTATCTTCCTGTGGTTTTGTGTCTAACTCTATCTCCTCTTCACTATCAATTGCTAAATTATCTGGTTTAATATCCATTTCTTTTAGTAAACCTTTTTCAATTAAAGTCTGTCTTGATTCATTCACTTCACTATTATGAAGCATACTTCTACTACTTTTTAGTAGTTTTTTTATTTCGTCGTATTGGTTACTCATGGTTTTCTTTTTCTATAAATATATCGAAATCAAAAGCAGGGTTTAAATCGGTATAATCGGTGTCACAATTACTTCTACTTATTATACCATTGTATTTTTCAACCTTATCTACTTTTACATTATGACCTATACTATGTCTTGGTATATCATACTCATTACATAAGATATCTATTAACTTAACTAAAATTATCATTTGTTCGTCAGTGTATGGTTGCCAAAAATGATAACCTCTCCACTTCCTTTCATATATTTTTCCGTTAAACTCGTTACCAATCCAATTAACATAGTTGTTTTTTAGTGGGTTTTTTCTCAACCATCCTAAATTCTCTAACGTAATTATAATTGAGTTTTTGTTATGATATGTTGTATCTAAATAATCCCCGTATGTATTAGTTGGGATTATGTTGTATGTTTTTCCTTCCCTATCTATAATGAAGTGTGGTAATTTTTTATTCTCTCCATTATATCTGTTTTTTAATGATGAAACGTAATCAACTACGTTTCTACATGTGTGTGAAAGTACAATTTGTTTCTTGCGTTTGAACCTACCCATTGGTTTAAACCCTTTAATAGTATTAATTAGAGTCATCTCTTTTTCTGTAAACTAATCTTTTATTGTTTTTTTGTTTTTCTATGATAACAGGTTCAACAATGTCTGTATCATCTATGATTGGTTGTTCTTCTTCCTCCTCTTCTATATTTATACTTTCTTTTTCACTATGTAAAGTGACATCACCTTCTACATTTTCAACTTCAAAAACAACAGATGGTTTTACCTCTTTATTATCTTCTTCTTTTACCTCAATTACTTCTTCCTCAGGTTCTAATTGTTTCTCTTTAAAGATAGGTTTTTCATCCTCAAAGTCATTACTTATTTTATTTTTTGAATTTAGACTAAACATAAAATTAGCAGCGATAACTAAAGAAATTGCCAACGGGTCAAATACAAATATTATTAGTAATAATAAGTAGTTAATGATTTCGTCCATAGGTTTACCGGTAAGTCCACTGATGTATTTTAGTGGTCCTAATTCACTTCCAACTTCACTACTTGTACTTACTTCTACGATTTCAGTTTCATACTCAAATAACTTCTCATTTAGGTCATCAACTTTATCATTAATTTCTGTTTGTCTACCTATTGCCTGGTCTAATTGTTTCTCTAAAGCTTTTCGGGTTGATGAGGATGTCGTTGTTATAATTTCACCGGTTTCTCTATCTCGATACTGTATTTTGTTATTAGAAAGACCTTCCCTTAAGTCAGCAACTGCAGTGTTTATAGATACCTTCTCCTCGTTGTAAATCTCTAACTGTCCTTTTATATTATCTCTTTTTGTTTCGATTAAAGCAATTTTTGAATCAACACTACCAGCTAAAGACGCAGTTTCTTGATAAGCCGCAGATAAGAATCCATATATACCCATGGATGTTATACCCACAAGTACAATAGCCGCGACTGTTAAGTAAAATTTAAGTATTTTATTTAATTGACCCCAGTATTGATATAATAAAGAGGCTATAACTAATTTAGCAATCTCTAAAGATGATGCCATGATTAATACTTCAAATCTAGCACCTGCAAACAGTTTACTCAGTCCTGTAACCGAGTAAAATGCTGCTGATAAACTAACCGATAATGCAGAAAGCGCTACTACAAAAGGAAATATAAGTTTTTTTAATTCACTAAAAAATTTCATTTAATTATTTTTGATACCTATAAATAGATAATGGTATCATAAATAATCAAAAAGTGAACCGCTCTCATTTCTTAACTTTCTCAAAGCCTTCTCCTTAATCTGTCTGACACGCTCCTTAGTCAAACCAAAATCATTACCAATTTCTTCAAGTGTTTTAGGTGTACCTGTCATTCCATAGTAATCTTTAACAATTACTTTTTCTCTTTCATCTAAGGTGGACATAATTGTCATAAGTCTACCTTTAAGTGCAGTACCATCATTAAAACTAGCGTCAGGTCTCTCAGAGTTTTCGTTTTCAATAAGGTCTATAAGTGTATCACCCTCATCATTTATATGATTATCTAGACCTGTAGTTTTAGGTAGTGAAGTAAATCTACTACTCAAGTCCCCACCTGTTTTTTGAATCTCTTTCTTTGCCTTATGAAGGTCTTGAACGACATTTACAGGTAATCGGATTGTCCGTGAGTTCTCATTAAGAGACTGAAGAATTGATTGCTTAATCCACCATACAGCATAAGATATAAATCTAAGGTTTTTTGACCAATCAAAATTCTTAATTGCCTTCATAAGTCCATAGTTACCTTCAGCGATTAAGTCACTAAGGTCGAGTCCTTGGTTTTGGTACTGTTTAGCTACTGTAATTACAAATCTAAGATTACCTTCAAGTAACTCATGGTATACTTCTTCTTTTTGTCTTTCTGTACACCCTTCAGATGCAATGATTTTAGCTAATTCCCTTTCTCGCTCAGGAGTCATTACTTTAATCTTACGGATGTCTTTGAGATATTTCTGTATCTCTTCTTGGTTGATGGGGTTAGTGGATACTAAATTAGTCTTTCGCATATTCGTCTAAAATTTGTTTTTCAACTTTGGTTAATGAATCGATTCCCATTTCTTGAATCTTTTCCAAGATGTCATCGACTGAAGGTTTTGGTTCTTTATTGTTTACTTGAGTTAATATATTCTCAAACATCTTATCCATGTCTTCCTCTGAAAGTATATCATCGGGTAATAGTGTGGAAGCAATATTAAAGATAAATTTGTCCATAATGTTGGACTCGTTTTTTTCTGTTTTGGTTGTCTCTTCAAATTTCTGATTCTCCTCGTTTAAATCAAATAGATTTAACTTCATCTCAGGTGGCATATGAGCGTACATTGCGTTAGGTGTTTCAATTAGAAAGTATTGGTCAACAGCCTTTTCTAATACAATGTGAATATGGTCTCTTAGTTCGTAAAAATTAAAGTCACTATTAAAATTTACAACTACTCCGTAATCCCCATAATTATATTTTAAGTACGTATCAGGGTTAGAAAATGCGGATAGTTGTATTGCAATCAATTCAACTATTTTATCTTTATCTTTATAATCACCGTATATGAAAATCATATACTGTTTTGATTCTTTTGGTGTATCCATAAGTACTTTATCTTATATTAATATTTATCATAAAATTAGTTTTTTAAAGTTGTACTTCAAAACGATTTTTCATACGTTCAATAGATGAAGATGGAACATTATGAACATTGGTTCCATTATGTCGGTTTTCAACAACCAAACTATGAACCACATACCCTTTATCTTCAGCCATTTTAAAGTAGGGTGACATCTCCCATTCTTGAGTAAAGGTGTTAGATACAACAATTTTACTTACGTCTTCATTCATCCATTCCTCAACCATGTTCTTACACCATTTATGTGCATCGCCCAACATAGAAGGGTCAAAAACATATTCATCATCTACCGTAAAGTACATGTCAGCCTCGACATTATAACCTTTAGGGTTTATGGATTCTGCAATGGTGCTCTTACCACTACCAGGGATTCCTCTAAGTAGAAACAATTCTTTATTCATTATGCAAATTTTACTTCAGTGTTAACAGTTTTAATTACATTCACCACACTATCACTATTAATCATATGGATAACTCGGTAAGTGAAACCCTCCCTTGTTTCACCCTCAAGATTTTCTACAGGGAGTACCGAACGATTACGGTAACCAACCTGCATATTACTCAAGGCTAAAGCGATACCTGAAGAGGACCAACCACTATAATGAGAGTAACTAATAGAGCCATTCTTCAAGTAACACACCAAAGTCTTTTTGTTCTTCATGGAGTCTTGAAGGTGAAGGTGAAAGATTTTTTCAGACATTTTTTATTTGTTTTGTGTTACAAAGATAGTGATTAATTATAATCTACCAAATCTTTTCACACTCTTTTTGAATATCCGACCACCTGGTAGAAATCTTTATCTCCATTTGCGTATCCTTTGACTAAGTCTAACAACCCTTTAAACATAAAAGCACCTGATGTTTGTTTCTCACATTTACTGAACAACTCAATAAACGTTGTTAGTGTTTCGACCGAGTAATAACCCGAACTAGAAAGTTGTCCGTATTCATCATTCAAAGATTCATTCACATAGTTAAGCTGATATCCATCCCTCTCTTCCTTACTATTAAATGGTGTGATTTCATTGTACATATCAATCATATCATTGATATAGTCTCTGACCATATCCTTTTGTGTTTCACATTTAACCAGTAAATCAACAATCCAATGAGTGTGGGAAGGCGTCCGAAGACGCCTTCCTTCCTCTTTATATTTGACGATGAAATCTAGCTCAGGGTTTTCCCCACGAAAACCTTGATATATTCCAACGAGGGTTTTATCATCTGTCTGATAATATTTGAGTGGTGGATAGTAATCGTCCGTACCTCTCTTCTTATATGTTAATTGTTCTACTATATTCATTAGAAGTTACCATTTGCCACTTGAAAACATTGTAATCCGTTATCCCTCCACATCCTCACGACCTTATCTCGGTCATCAAAAACACATAGGATGTTGTCTTTCTTATCACCGGGGAAAAGAGTGTCTAACCAATGTTGCTTTAGTTCATCATCAGGCATGTACATCCAATCCTTACTGGTGGGTCTCATTTTGATTACATCGAACGGTACTTCAAACTTATTCAACCACCTCTTAGTTTCACTTTTAGTTCCCTTAGAACGTCCTGAGAAGATGACAATACGATTCTTTTGACTCAACATCTGAGCCATTTGAATGACAACCTCGTTGGGTGTGTCGAACCAAATGTTCTCAGGAGTGAAGAAGGTGTCCCAATCAATCTTACCATTCTCTTTTGTTGACATCTCACGACGCTTGGTGATGTCTGCCAAAGTTCCGTCCAAATCAAAAATAACTGTTTTCATAAGACAAATATAAGGAAAGTTTTTAGTTATTCAAATTTTGTTTAGCAAGAAATTCAAAAACATGTAGTCCTGTGTTACCCACACACTTATTAAGTGTCTTAAGTAAATCATATTTTGAGGAATTTACATTAATGTTAATTCCATAACTAACTTTATCATTATTTTGATTACTTTTTTTTGTACCATTCATATAAGATAGACTAAAGTTATTTACCAAATCATCACAAGTGACTACATAAAACTCAGGTTCACAACTACGGGGATGTATAAAACACAATAAATAGTAATCAAAATTTTGCCACGGTCTAATATGTCTAATAGAGTAACAGTTATTGACCCCTAAAAATGAAGCTTTTATTTCAAACCAAATCTCGTTATTATTAGTTGTTGAGAACATCGAATCACCTTTTTCGTTTTTTTCTGAAACTTTTTTTAAACCAAAATATTTCTCATACCGATTTTGTATGAGTTTTCCGTACTCACTAGGTGCCTTCTCACAATAACACATCCCTAAAAATTGATTGTTATCTTCAATTTTTTTTATCTTACCTTCTCTTTTTTCAAGGTATTTTTTAGCAGCCATTTTAACATAGTCCATACCATCAAAGATAGTACAATTTACTCATAAAACAAAACTTCAACTCCACTTTCTTCAAACATCACTCGTGACCGAGCAGCATGGGCATCCCAATGTTCACGGTTACGAGTGGTGTCTTCTTTTTTAACATATATCTTTTTGATACCCGCGTTAATAATTCCCCTACAACAATCAGAACACGGAACTCCACAGGTTAGATACATAGTACAGTCCTTTGTACTCACACCAATACGAGCGGCATTTAATATCGCATTCATCTCAGCATGGACAATCCAATAATACTTTTCAGGTCTTACCTGTCTTTCATCCACCTCATCGTCAATACCACGAGGAAATGAGTTGTACCCTGTAGATACAATCTCATTGTCCTGTCCAACTATTACAGCACCTATCTGAGTACGTTTATCCTTAGATTTAAGTTTTACTGTCTCAGCAATATTCAAAAAGTATTCAGTCCAATTCATTGTATAACCTTTGAAACATTTTTATTCTTTTGTATCTTAACTATTGTGTCAGACCATTGCCCTACCATGGGATTGTGAGTAATAACAAATATCTTTTCAAAATATGATTTAATCTTGTGGAAAAACTCTGACACCATCTCAAGGTTATCGTTTGATATCTTACCAAATACCTCATCAAACACAACAACATTAGGTTTGGGTAGTGAACACACTTTTGATAGTACCGCTCTTAATGCGAGTGATGCTATCGTTTTTTCATAACCACTACCACTACTCATTAACTTTTCAATCTGTGTATTATTATCTACCATCCAAAACTCAACCTCATCTTTTTCAGATATACGAACTTCTAATTTAAACTCCGCAGAATCCATAAGAAGTCTTTGTAATTCAGAATTTATAACAGGTGTCATACTTCTCATTATCATTTTAGATATACCTTTCTTTCCGAACAGCTCTAAGTATATCTTATATATTCTAAGTTTTTCCTCCTCCTCTTTAATCCTTTGTATGAACTCGTTAAGCTCTTTAATCTTATCGTTATACTTATCTATGTTATTATTTGAGGTTGTAATATCTGAATTAATTTTTTCCTTTTCATTTGTTAATTCGTCTATCCTCATATCGGCTTTAAGAAGTACTTCATCAATCTTATTATTTTCTTTGACTTTAACTTCCTGCTCTCTAAATCTACTGAGAGTGTCCATAACCCCTTTCTTTTTTAATTCAAAAGATTCAATTTGTATTTCATACTTTTCCTTTACTAGTTTGTTCTTTTCGTATTCATCGAATTGATTCTTAAGGTCAACAAAAACCCCCTCTTGTTTAGTATATTTCTTAACCTCTTTAGTAATTTTATTAAGATTAAGTTTCAATTCTACCAATTCTTTTTTTCTCTTTTCGGAATATTCAGACTGAGCTAAGGTAATACCACAATATTGACATTTAATCCCACCTTCAAATTCTTTTAACTCCCCTTCAATATCTATAATCTTTGAACCTGTGGTTCCTAAATTAATTTCAGACGTCAACAACAGTTCTTTTACACTATCGTGTTTATCTTCTTCGTACCCTTTTGGTGGTTCTGTTGTGTTAAGTTCGTTAATATCTTTTTGAGTGTTGGTTATCTTGGACTCATAATCTTTTATCTCTAAGTCTAAGTCATTTGGATTTACTCTGAGTAAGTCTTTATCAATACCTGTGTGTTTCTTTTGAATCCACTCGTCACGATATTTTTGTCCTTTATCAATTCTTTCATTAACGTCTTTGATTTGTTCGTCATATGTTTTGATATTGATTTCCTCATCTGATATACTTTTTTTATTACTTTCAATATCTGATTTCAAATCTTCGATATTATATAAGTTAGAAGTCATTCTTTTACTAAAGTTAGATACGATTTCTTTCGCAGCTTCTTCTTTAAGTTTAAGACTATCCAAACCTAAGAACCTTGACAGTACTTGTCCTCTTGCAGTAGGTTTAGAATCGATTAGTTCCTCTAAATTACTTGCGGTGGTGAGTATAGTCATAAGGAAATCATTCATCTCCCCTATGGACCTCTTAATGAATTCTTCAGTTTCTCTTCTCTGTTCACCAGTAAAATTAATTAAAGAACCATCAGACAACTTCTTAAAGAAATCTAACTTAGTACTTACAGTAAAACCTTCTCCACTTCGTTTGGGTTTTCTTATAACTTCGCGAACTAATATATAGTTTTCACCGTCTATTGTAATATCACCCTTAACACTAACCTTATTCTTATCTCTAAATCTGTTGAATATCTCTTCAGCTTTATTTGTTTTAGTTGTGGTGTTAAAGAATAAAAAAAGTAAAAGGTCAACTGTCAATACTGTCTTACCTCCAAAGTTTGGTGGGTTTGACTCGACAGCCGTAATACCTTTCACTTTATTAAAATCCAAAACCTGATTATCACCAAAGGATAAAAAGTTAGAAAACTCAATCTTATTGATATACCATTTTTTGAATGGTGTTATGTCTGATTTCTCAGCACTTACTTTATTTTCAACAATATCGTCAAACTCAAGTATCCCTTTTTCGTCATCAGATAACTCATGAACCTTTAGGTACTTTGTTATCAAATCTTTTTGAAAGTTCTCGTCAAGAATGTTCATAGAAACATCAACCGACTGTATTTCTTCGTCTGAAGATTTTACTTTAGTAACTACATTAACATTTTTTGAACCGTACTTTTTTTCAAAGTAGGAACGAACTCTCTTGATTCTCTCCTGTGTAAAATTATCAGGTGTATCCTCCCATACCACTTGGATATATGGGTTTTCCATTTCGTCTACTTTTAAGTCGTGGTTCATGTTAATATAGTCAAATTCTGTCGGTTGATTGAATAGGTCCATTACAGACTTATGTTCATAGACTCTGATGTGTCTATCTCTTGATTTTCAGTATCTCCTGACATTGATTTGTTCATTTCTTCGAGTCTTTTCGCCATCTCTTCTTCCCATAGTTTTTGCATACGGATTTTTTGATTTTGAACGTTTTGATTTCTCGCTTTTACTCTTTTACGGTGAGCTTTTTCACCACCTCTCTTTCTTGATTTAGGCATGATATTTATATTTAAATTATTATTATGAAAAAATTTATTAAAACTTTTTTAGACAATTTTTGGGTAAAATTATTATTCTCAATCTCAATTATTGTTTCTTCGGTACCCTCAATAATACAAGACTTTACCGAACCAGTCAATAATGGTTATACCCATTATGGTTTATTTATTGTAGGTGTAATGTATTTATTAGAAAGTTTATTATGGATACTAGACATTTGGAACACCTCGGAGAAAGATTGAAAACATTTGAAGAAGATATATTTTCGAATAAGGATATTGATACTTCAGAATTCTTTAAATTAAAAAAGGAATTGGTTGATAATAGGTCTGATTGTAAAGATTTACTAGAACTTTTTGATATATTAGAATCTACATTAGAAAAAATTCAATCTGATAGGATGAACAAACGTCTTAATATTTTGACTATATGGTCGACTTTATTTCTTCCCCTATCTTTTTTTACCGGTCTTTTTGGTATGAATTTCAATGATATACCGTTACTTCAAAATCATTATGGTTTTTGGTTTTTTGTTGTTATCAGTGTGATAACCGTGGGTTGGTTGTGGGTTTATTTTAAACGTAATAAGTGGTTTTAAGGTCTGTTCTCCTCAAACCATTCAACTATTGCGTTAATTGCCCATACACCTCCTGAAGCTAACATACCGTCGAAAAACAAACCAAATGCGGGATGTACACCCAAAAACCATGTTGTAGGTGAGAAAAACAAACTCATAAAGAATCCCACCCAAGTCGATGTACACATCATACATACTATTAACCCTGATAAGAATTTAAATAGTGGTGTTATCAAAAATATTTTAGTATCTACCATACTGTGTATAGAGTTACGTAATCCCTCAAATATGGAACCGTAAACTAAAATGTTACTCATACCATACGCTGCTAATATCCAAACAAGTAATTCCATTATCTATATAAATTGTCGTTTAAATTTGATGACCTCATAAACTGACCTTTAGTCGGTCCTTTTACCTTTTGTAATTCTACAACATTTTTTTCTAATTGTAAAATGTTATCGTCTTTTTTTCTAATGTCATCCCTAAGTTGTTTAATTGTTTCCTGAAGTTTTTTCTGTTTATCTTTATTTTCAACTTCTTTAACCACTTTAACTTCTTTAATAACTTCTTTGATTACCTCAACGGGTTTTTCCACTTCTTTTATTACCTCTTTAATAACTTCTACAGGTTTTTCAACCTCCTTGATAACCTCAACTTCTACTTCTTTAACTACCTCCTTTTCAATTACCTTTGGTGGTGTGTTTTCGAGTGTCTCTATCTTTTTTATTAGTTCTTTGATTTTACTATCGTCTGTGATGTATACTTCCTTCTCAATTATTTTTTCTACAGGTACTTCTTTTATAACCTCTTTAATGACAATCTTATCTACAGGTATTTCTTTTGTTACCTCAACTATTTTTTCGACCTCTTTCTCGACAATAACTTCTTTAATTACCTCAGTAGGTATTTCTCTAATAACTTCCACAGGGACTTCCTTAATAACCTCCTTTATTACTTCCACAGGAACTTCTTTGATAACCTCTTTGGTTACTTCTATCTCCACTTCCCTGATAACCTCTTTTATAACTTCAACAGGTACTTCCTTTATTACTTCCTTAATTACTTCTTTTTCTATTACAGCTTGACCGTCAATAGTGAGTAGTCCATACTTCTCTATCTGATATCCCTTATTAAAACATTCCTTTACGAAGTCATTAACATCCTCAAACTCATTAAGTTTACAAAAGGACTCAATATCTTTTATCTCGGTTGAGTTTAATTTAAGCATTTACCAATCTTTCTTTTCCTTTCTCCAAATCCTCTATGGAATTTATTTTAAAATTCAAAAAAGGTCTCGGATTTACCAAGTCAAAAGTCTCATACTTATCGTCTTTGATATGGTAAACCCCGTATCCATGTCGATTCACACTCTCCCCGAAATTTTGTTGTATGGTAGAACCAATCATATACGCCTTCTTTTTACCAGGTATATTAAATGTCTGTCTCTTATGTATGTCACCACATAAGACTAAATCACACCCTTTAAATCTATCGGTATCAAACCCATCTTCAAACTTATACCCTATGTCGGTCGTTAGTCCCTGTATTGGTCCGTGAAATAATCCTATCTTTAAGTTATCTGATTTATCAATTTGTGGTCTTACGTTATGATTCACTAATGAGTATACTACCCAATCAATATTTTCATCGTTATAAACACCACTGTCTTTGTGATAAACAATGTTGTCATTTTCTAATGAATCAATAATAGGTGAAAGTGCATCTATTCTATTTAAGTTACTTTCAAGGAAATCATGGTTACCAATAATCAGGACAGTTTTACATATTTTAGAACATTCACCCAATATCCAAACAACAAAATTTATCAGTTCAGGAGTCATCTGATTTTTAGAATGTACCAAATCACCAGTAAACACAATTCTATCGGGTTTATGTGCCCTCCATTCGTCTAAAGCATTAGTCATAATCTCACGATATAAATCGTGGTCTTTAAATAACCTTATGTGAAGGTCAGAAAAATGTATAATTTTATTTATCATAGACAACTCAAATACCTTTCTCCTCTATCGCAAAGGAATGTTACAACATAACCATTTGGTTTATTCTCTTCAACCCACCTTTCAGCTGCAAGTATGTTTGAACCCGCAGAAATTCCAACAAATATACCGGTTTCTTTAGCTAATCTTACGGCCCTATCTTTAGCGTCTTGAGTTGTAACTGTCATAACTTTATGAACTTTTTTCATATCTACCAAAAATTTAGAACCATCTCCGATTCCTTGTATTCCGTGTAACCCCGGTTCTCCTCCACTCATTACAGGTGATTCTGCAGGTTCAACAGCAATCATTTTAATCAAAGGATATTTTTTATCTAATCTATTCTTACAACCCATTAAAGTACCACCGGTACCTGTACCTGTTACAACATATTCAAGATACTCACCGTCAAAAAAATCTATTATCTCTTCTGCGGTACCCTCTTCGTGTGATTTAATATTAAGAGGGTTATTAAATTGATTACAATTGAACCATCCATTTTCTTCAGCCATCTTATCTCTAAGACTTATAGCCCCATCAAAATCACCATCACCAACTTCTATAAGTTCTGCACCATATAACCTCAACATTTGTTTTCTTTCCTCAGACATGTTTGAGGGCATAACAATTTTACATTTATAACCTCTTTCCGCAGCTAACCAAGCAAAAGATATACCCATATTACCTGAGGTAGCCTCAATAATTGTATCTCCTTCTTTCAATTGCCCAGTCAACACGGCATTATCTAAGATATAACTCGCTGGACGGTCTTTAATTGAACCTGTTGGGTTAAATATTTCCGCCTTTGCGTATATTTTATCACTAATTTTAATCATTGGTGTATTACCAATCATTCGTGATAGTTTGAGGGTTTTAGTTGTTTTGAACTCTTGAGTTGTCATCATACTTTAAAATCTTTATTAATGTTTCCGCACTCTGTACATTTATAGGTTTCCATAGGAACATATTGGTCTTCTGTTGTTCCAACAAGCAATTTACTAATTTTTTTTATAACTGTGACCTTATCGAAGAAAATATTTTCACAATTTTCACATTCCACGTTTGGTGAGTCAGCAACGTTAAGTTTTACTTGTTGTCCTCCCTGACCTAAATTTTCTAAATCCATATTCATATTATCTATTATCTATATGTATTATTACTTCATTATAAAATTCTATAAAGTGTTCATTCCATAAGTCCCATTTTATATCGATTCCATCAATAGAGTAAACTTTATGATTAGGAAATATTCTTAAAAATACATCTCTAAATTCTCTAAATTGTTTTTTACTTTTAGGTGAACTTAAATGCCATTCACCTGCACATTTTTTCATATTTTCTTTTAACCAGCATATATTTTCGACCTTGAATACTTCATATTCCCCACCTTCACAATCAGTTTTTAAAAAGTCTATTTTTTCTATATTATTTTCTTCAATAATTTGCATAAATGTTTTAGCTTTTACAATCTCATGATTCGTACTATCACCAAAAGATTCCGCAATTACTAAATCATTATCACTGATTACATTAGGTATGTAAGTATATGGAATAGTATCTATATTTTTAAGCAATGTAATTGATTGAGTTTTTGATGGTTCAATAACGTACAGGTGCTCTACGTTCCTATCTTTTAATTGGTATGACCAAGGTCCGATACTTGCACCTATATCCATAACTACATCATTTTCTTCTACTTCAAAAACAGTTTCGTATACATTTTTATCGGAATTAAAGAATTCCTCTTTAATAGTTCTTACGAACCATTCATTGGATTTTCCCCAATCAAATTTTTCTAAATCTATATTCATAATTCTTCTAACATTAATTTAATTTCCGTCTCTAAGTCTTTACACTTATAAACCTTATAGTTTTTATTTTTTTCATTTATCCATATTAGGTAACAATTACCTATTTTCAGATTGGTGTTCTTTTCAATTATATGTTTATATAATGATAACTGAAGAGAATAAGTGTTAATTTCACAAACATCTAAGTGTTCGATTGGTTTACTAAATCGTTGTCCGTAATTATTTTTTATGTTAATCGCTTTGTTAGTTTTGTAATCCCATACTTCTAACATCCCTGACTTTTTATTGTAAAACAAACAGTCAACCATACCACCTAAACCATAATCTTCATCACCTACAACTAACTCCATTTTTACGGGAACTAAGTTGATTCGGGAATCTTCGTAGAAATTTTTAAATATTGTTTGACATTTATCAAACCTATCTTTTATAATGTCATGACCAAATTGTTTTAATGCAACTGAAGGGTCATAAGGAAATTCTTTATTGTTCCACCAATTTTCAGCGTAATCGTGTACTGCAGAACCTTTTACTGTCGAAGTATCTCTTTTTAAGTCCCATTCTGCGATAACATCATCGACCTTTAATCCTCTTTTATTCGCATACTCTTCAGCGATTCTCTGTGTCTCAAACTTAGGTTTAAACATACCTATGAATCGAGTCGCACTCATTAATTCCCTATCTCCAATAAAATATTTATGAGGACCATCGTAATATTTTACGTGGTTAAATTTACTAAGCTCTAATATTGTTTCCATTATTTTTCTAAATCTACATATGAACCCTCAGGTATAATACCCCTTAAATCTCCAAGGTCTTTACCTTCAGGTAGTTTAACTATTTTTACCCTTCCATATAACTTACCCCCCGATAGTTTATAATATAGTCTTTGAGCATCACTCCATGCATCATCATCCAAACATATTATAATATCTTTTTTAGCCCTTTCGTAAAGAACTTCCCATAAGTTGTCATTGAGAAACTTACCTAAAAGTGGTATCGAGTTGGGTACAAAGAATCCGTCAAAAACACCTTCGACTATCCATATATCCTCATCCCAATTAATCCTACTTTCATTAAATATTAAGAATTCCTTATCCGCTTCGGGATTTTTATATTTCATTCTCGTATTCGGATTCCAACTTCTTGTAACGAAATAATTCAACTCTCCGTCTAAGTTATAAGATGGGACTATGATTCTACCCGCATAGTTACCTTCATACGCAAATCCGATGTCATACTTATCTATTATTTCTTTAGTAATGCCACGTCCTTTTAAGTAATTCAATGCCCGTTTTTTTTCAGGGAAAACATCACTAACATCCTCAAACTTATTATATTCTTTAGGTAAAACTAACTTTTTGTACTTTTTTTCACCTCTTACAAATTCGTCGGGTCTAATGAGTTCATAATACTGTTTGTCTTTTTTACCCCCATATCTCTCTATTAACCACCCTAAGTGACCTTTTGTGTTATGAGTTTCAGCACATGCCCAACATTTGAATACGTGGTCTCCGTAATTGACCTCTAAGTTACCCTTTCCGTCTCCTTTAGCTAAACCTTTGATGTCGTAAGAGCAAACGGGACAGTCGAATGATATCTGATGTTTGTATTCATTGTGTATATTACAGTCACCAAACATTCCTGTCAACATGTCAACAATTAAACTTTCATCAGTATTATCCATAACTGAAGTATAAACATAAATGGTTTCTTAATCAATTACCAAATACCCTCTTTTTTCATATAACCTAAAACACATGTATAAGCATCTGCTTGGTCAAAACACTCTTTTTTAAGTGTGTTGTTTCTTGTATATAACCATACAATTTGTGGTTCTGATTTAGAAACCTGTTGCCAAATAAGTTCCTTTTTATCTATGGTTTTTGGAAGACCCCCGAATAAAACTTTTTTACCTTTATTGTTCTCTTGTACAAGATTAGGCCATGCAAATTTTCTTGAATTATAAGTGGATATATATTTTGGGACAATACCTAAGACTTTATATATCGAACGTGATATCATTGAGTTATACCTCAGTAGTGTACCTACTGTCCACACATTATTAGAGTTTAATAATGGTTCCTCAATTATAACTTTAGTAATTCCTAAGTCTTTATATGTGTTTAGTTTTTCCTCGAAGGCGTCCACCTTAAACATTAACTCTTCCATTTTATCCTCAGGTTTAGGTTTAATAACCGGTGAAAAGTGAGTTAACTCTAAGAGATTTTGACTGTGTAAGTCGAATAGGGCCCAACCAATTGTTTTGGTAGAGATGTCCAACCCCAATACTTTGGGGGAGTTTTTAAGATTTTCTTTTGACATTATTTTTAGAAATCAATCTTTATGTTATATTGTTGTACTCCGAGTCTTTGTTCGGGTGATTGTACTTTAGATATAATCATAAGATTTTTATCACTATCGTAAAGTCCAACTTCAGAAACATATGGTGTATCTGATGTCGACCACGTAGGATTACTAGATGTCATAAATTGTCCCTGACCTAAATTACATAAATAATTTAATACATATATGGTGGCTTGAATGTCAGATTGAACTTCTCCGTAAAATAGGTATTCATCTCCAAAATTCAAAGTTTGACCTGTCTCTCCGTTTCCAGGTATATCAATATAATTAGCTAAATTATATAAATTAGCACTATCGTAATTTGGTTTATTTATAGAAATAGTGGTATTTGTTAGTCCGCTAACTGTTAAGAACCCATTCACTTTTGTTGACTCTAACTGACTTGTTACGTCTATTTCTTTCCATTGTGTTGGATTAGGTTTTTCTCCTGTAGTAACTTTTTGTGCTAATATTGAAATCTCATTCGCTGTAAACCCTTCGATATCCGAATCTATAATACTTTGTAAAAATGGAAACTCATCCCCTAATCTAAACGTGACATCGGCAGTGTCAGGTGGACAATCAGGGTCGGTACCTGATATTAAACTATAATAGTTACATTGTAATGATTCTGTAAATGCACTACTATTTAAACGATATGTAACCCACAATGATTGAGAACTTCCACTTAATAAACCCTCATCATCCGCATCTGTATCATTACATGTGTTAGGAACAATTAATCCTAATTTAGGTGCGGGTAATGTCCAATTTCTATTAGACTTATAACTTAATGCCGCAATTATTTCATCATCATCAAAAGTAATTAATTTTAAATCAGGCCATACCTTACCTACTCTATTTGGGTACCCGTTAGTATTCGTATTAGTATCCCACAGATGGTAATACCTTAGTCCTGGGTCATTCATATCAGTATTAGGTGTGGACTTTATATACTGAACACTAAATAAATTTAAATTACTATAACCCGGTGGGTCTGTATAAAATACTTCACCTATGTTTGAGTCGGATGATTTGTGCCACATTAACCATGGTAAAGTTATTTTAAAATTTCTAGCCTGTCCTGTATCACCAGGATTTGAGGTGTCGTAAGGCTGCATTGCAAATTTTTCACCATAGTAATTGTCTATCGCTTGATTAGTATAGTGAACTATAGCTATCGATTTTTGATTCGATGGTGATAGATTTATTTTATCCGCAAATGAGTTATAGTAATAGGTACTACTTGTATCTGTTTGTCCTGTATTGGAATTATAACCTAAATATTCTTTTGTCCCTATGTATTTTCTTGACGGATATGTCGTATAATCTTTGTAGTTTACACTAGCGACACCTGCGGGTGACTCAGTCCATGGTATATTCATGTTCCATACTTTAACATCAGTATTAGAAACATCACAGTTACTTTCAAAATCAATTGCGTCACTTTCCCAATAAAAAGATGGTGTATATGAATCATATAATTCAGTCATACCTGAAGGGTAAAACACTACTCTACCATTTCCTGTATAACCCATCGAGTTTAGTTGTGGTAGTTGCCTATCAACTTCTATTGTAACAGTACCACTATTAGTAGATGTGTCACCAGTAATATTTATCACTTTATATGTCAATATAGGTGAGTCGCTGTTTATTGTTGTTCCGCTTTGTCCAAAATAAAATACGGCAAAATCTCCAGGTGATGTAGTCCCTGTTGTGTTTGAATCTACTACGTCTGCAGTTAAACTAATTGTTTTACCTGAAGTAACATTAGTAGTATTAAATATATAGTTAGGGTTAACAGTGTATGCGGTACCTGTTCTAACTACATCATAAACATTATTTGTGGTACCGGTCTTAAATAGACCTCTAGGTCCAGCAGTGTTAAATATATTATCTATATATGATGCTTTAACAGGTATTCCATATGAGTTCGTATTAGTTGAGGTAACTCTTAATGGATACTTTATATTACCTTTATTTTTCTCAGGTATCGGTGATAAGTTCTGAGCATTGTACTCACTATCTAAAACCATACCTGTAGTAAGGTCTTCACCACTAATACAATCGTAACAAACTTCACTGTCACCCACTTGGAAATAGGTTATATTAAACGTTCCTTCCGACATTTTTTTTCTAGCCGCGTCAGTTACCTTTGTCGTTAATAAGGCTGCAGTATCTTTAATAATATATCCCATTGATTATAAATATTGTTTTAATGATTTTTTATGGTTGTGCCTGACAATCATATATCGTTATATTTTCATTTATAGGTGTAAACGCATTAGTTACTTGTGCACAGTCAGAACCACTAATTGTTAAATTACTTATTTGTAGTGAAGTATTATACGTACCAACAGCCCTACATTCAGGTGCACAATTTAATCCCGAACCATCAACGGTAACTGTTTGGGTAACGTTACCGTTTAGTGATGTATCAGTACTATTGTAAGTAACCGATGAAGCGGTATCCGTAAATGTTACATTTATCTCCTCAGTAGGCTTAACTTGACAACTCGTTGGTATTTGTGTTGTAGTATCGGAGGAAGTAGTGTACGGTATGTTTAATGTTCCGTTTTTAGTGATGGTATGTAAGTAATTAAAGGTGTAAAGTCCTTGTGTTCTATAAACTCTATTATGTGTTAGAACTATATCAAATTCAATTTCTACCCCTGTAGGTAATGACGGATTAACTTGTACCCCATATGACCATGTTCTTGTTCCTGTACCGTTACTTGTAACTACAGAACTTAAACTAACGGTGTAGTTTATTCCAATCTCTCCTGAGTTTATTGTAAATGTAGTACTACTTGTATTACCCGAAGCATCTAAAATTTCACCTAAGTAATTACCTGGCGATAAATTATAAAATATACCTGTTATACTATAACTTGGATATGGTGTTATATTTTGAATTCTAAATTGGTATGGTAGATTACCTCCTTGTCCTAATAGTATTACCTCTCCATTTCTATCTCCTAAACATGTCTCACTTGATGCGTTTGCGGTAGCGGTTAGTGGTATTCCTTCACAAAAACCTTCACTCATTATCCAATTATTAGGGTTTGAAACACCTAAGTTTGTAAATCCACCTGTTGGTATTGTTTCATTAACCTGTCTAACCATATTACCTAATCCCACGTTTGACCATGGATTTATTTCCCATCTATTTAAAGTGATATTATAACTTAGTGTTAATGAGTTATCACTATTATACCAAACATAGTAATTATTACTACCTGTACCACTTGGTGTAAATTCATATTGTATTTCACCATTACTCAAACATAAGGTAGGTTGAAATATTGGGTTAGGTGGGGATGGTTGACATTTCAAACAACTATCATATATGTTAGATACTGTTAATGCTGAGAATGTTTGACCTGTAGAAAGTAACCTTTGGTTATATGAATAACAACCGTTTGTGTTAGTAAAATTATATATTGTGTTACCTGTTAGTCCAGATATTGGTGATGTGTAAATTTTTTCATCCGATAATGTCATTCCTGAAAAAAAGTCGTCTAAGTTATCACCTATAATACTATTTTGAAAACCTGTGACTGTTGGGTCTACCTCCCACCCAAAGTTTTTTAAACCTCCCCCGTTTTTATATATTGGATTTAGGTTTTGATATGTTGTAGTTCCTGTCATACCACTGTAGACATTTGTTCTTGTCAATGCACTCAAGTTCAAATTTTGTGGTCCAACATCAGTAATTACCGTATTATATTTTTCTTCAAATGTAGTTGCAGAAATTGTACTACCCTCAACACATCCAACTAAGTGTTGTAAAAATGGTATTTCATCTGGTTTATCTTCTATCACAGGATAAAGGTATCCTTCAAAAGTACCATCTTGGTTTTTTATATCTTCCCATACTTTTAAAAATGACTCATAGTCATGTGTAAATCTATTTGTAGGTTCTTGTTGTGTTGTCGCTGACCAACCAGTTCCTGACAGAATAAATGGATGATTAAACAAGTCATCTTTTATTATGTCACCAAAAATATTTTCTGTTACATTTCCATGATATAAACCAATACTTCCATTTGCTTCATCCGCAATAATTATACACATATAATTCTTATCTCCTCCAATAAAATCACCATATACTGTTTCTCCATTACCGTCCATTGATGGTGTTACAGTAAATGGTACTCCTAAACTTCTCGTGTCATTTGAACCGTATGCTCCTGTTAGTGTGAATCCGTTATTAATCCTCTTATAAATGTCAGAATTTAATGACCCCGCAACATCAGTTGTAAAATTAAATGATGAGTTTCTCGGAACACATTTTCCATTGTCATCTTCTCTACACCAATTTGAGTTATATATTGAATAGTCTACTGAGTCACCTGTAAGTCCGAATGATTTTATTTCTGTCACTCCATCCGATAACGTACCCCCTGTTAAAGAACCTAAGTAAGGGTATGTAGACCACCATAACCAATTTTCTGAATTCTGGTTTTCTCTACCTATAACACCTTCATATAGTAATCCTCCGAACCCGTTTGTTTTTTTACTTTCGTACCACGACCTCATACTTTCTGACGCTTGTGCTGCCGTTGTCGCATCTAATGAAGTTCCATCATAAAATACGTATATATTAGGATTAAAGTTATCCTCACACTTAATGAACTCGTCTAAATAAAATGTATCGTTACCAACAGTACAAGTTATTGTTTTTGTATAATCTCCATAATAATCAGTAACTGTCGCAGTATAGTTTCCTGATTGTAAGTTTCCGATATATGTTCCTTGTGCACCGTTAGTCCATGATACGGTATATGGGGAAGTACCTCCATTAATATATAACTGAATACTACCGTCTTGCGTCTCAGGACTTGATGCGTTTGTCGGGTTACACGTTACCTCTAAAGGTAATAAACCAGTGACGTTACAATTGTTTTGTTCTATTTCAGCCATTGTTTATAAATACAATAATAAAATGATTTTTAAAATTTTATACCTTCGAAATATAAAATAGTAATCTCATCACCTTTATTTATATCAACTAAAGCTGAAGATTCGAGATAATAAAAATCTTCAGTTGTTTTTTTTAATTTAATTTCAGTATTTGGGTTTTCTGAATGGTTATAGAAATGTGGAGGTCCGAGTACTAAAAATCTAGTATATACACCATTTATCGTTTGACCATAGTGATGTGTTGAAATAATATTACTATGCTCCTCTTTAGGTAACTCACTTAGTAGAGTCTTGTCGAATATTTCCCCTTTTTTTATGTTTTTTTTTGTGAATATTCCATATCCGTGTATGTCTGATTTTTTAGGTGTTAAATCCATCATGAACAATATGTAAATGTAGTGCTTATGGTGACACCATTAGGAAGTGTTAATGTGCTCATTCTAATACAATCAGAAACACTTATTTGTCCAGGAGTTCCTTTAATCCCTGCAGGTACAGTAACACTACTTGATGTTCCATCACATTCATTAAAGTTTACTGTTACCGGAGACGCATTGAGGTTAGACAGTGTGAAGTTCTTGGCACATTCGGCACAAGTTAATGGAGAGTTACATCCCGAAGACACTTCAGTGATTGAGTTACCGGCGTCAGAAGCACACAATAAAGAACCTGTAAGTGTTACTGTAGTTGTACTAGCCACAATACTAACACAACTACCTGTAACAGTATAGGTTCCTCCAGCTAGTGATGAGTACCCATTTATGTTACTTCCACTAAATACATCCCCTACAGTCGCACCTAATAAATCACCGCTTGTAACTATGAGATTAAAATAGTTTCCTGTATCTGAACAAGGTTCAACAACATATACACATCTTTCACATCTTCCAGTACCACACGTATCTGAAGATATCTGATTATAACCATCACTTACTATTCTTGAATTATTAAAGGATACAGTATTATTATAATCAAACTTTTTAGCACACTTTTCGGGTGACACATTAGTATTCACAACACCCCAATCAGTTGTAGTCGGTAAGATATATGACGGTATAACAGGTGACGAACTTGGATTAAATCCTTGTATACTAAATGGCTCAATATAACTTACACTATCATTTGGACAACATCCACTAAACGTATATCTACATCCAGAGGTAGTTCCGTTTGCGGTAACTGCCGCGTTAACTGCCGCCTCACATGAAGCATATGGACCTAACACATCTGTATAATATTCCACCGTCCCTAATGGTGATGCACTAACACTTTGTATCTCATATGAATGTTCATCTATTATAATAAAGTCTCCATTTGAAAGTCCTTGTGCTGGTACCGCAACTGTACCAGCTACAGGTACCGTAACCGGAGTATCTGTAGAATCACAACATATCTCAAGTTTCGTTGCGTAAAGCCATTCAAAACTAGATGTTGGTGTAACCGTAGGTGTAAGCGTAGGTGTAACCGAAGTTGTTGGTGTGACCGAAGTTGTTGGAGTAACCGTGTTGGTTGGCGTAACTGAATTAGTTGGAGTTACTGAGTTGGTTGGAGTAACTGAATTAGTTGGCGTAACTGAATTAGTTGGTGTGACTGAGTTGGTTGGAGTAACTGAATTAGTTGGCGTAACTGAATTAGTTGGCGTAACTGAATTAGTTGGCGTAACTGAATTAGTTGGTGTGACTGAGTTGGTTGGAGTAACTGAATTAGTTGGCGTAACTGAATTAGTTGGTGTGACTGAGTTGGTTGGAGTAACTGAATTAGTTGGCGTAACTGAATTAGTTGGTGTGACTGAATTAGTTGGCGTAACTGAATTAGTTGGCGTAACTGAATTAGTTGGTGTGACTGAATTGGTTGGTGTGACTGAATTGGTTGGTGTTACTGAGTTGGTTGGAGTTACCGTGTTGGTTGGAGTTACCGTGTTGGTTGGCGTTACTGTATTCGTAGGAGTAACTGAGTTGGTTGGAGTTACTGAATTGGTTGGAGTTACTGAATTGGTTGGTGTTACAGTGTTAGTTGGTGTTACAGTGTTAGTTGGCGTAACCGAATTAGTTGGAGTTACTGAGTTGGTTGGAGTTACTGAGTTGGTTGGAGTAACTGAATTGGTCGGAGTAACTGAATTAGTTGGTGTAACGGTGTTGGTTGGTGTTGGTGAAGCACCTGGCGTTTGTGTTACTGTCGGAGTGACCGTATTAGTTGGAGTAATTGAATTAGTCGGAGTAACGGTGTTGGTTGGTGTAACCGAAGTTGTTGGAGTAACTGTATTAGTAGGTGTTACTGAGTTGGTAGGCGTTACCGATGTTGTTGGAGTAACAGTATTACTTGGCGTAACCGATATTGTTGGTGTTACAGTATTAGTCGGAGTAACCGATATTGTTGGTGTTACAGTATTAGTTGGAGTAACCGACATTGTTGGTGTTACAGTATTAGTCGGAGTAGCCGTGTTGGTTGGTGTAACTGAAGTGGTAGGTGTTGGTGATGCACCTGGAGTTTGTGTTACTGTCGGAGTGACCGATGTTGTTGGTGTAACCGAAGTTGTTGGAGTAACTGAATTAGTTGGTGTGACTGAATTGGTTGGAGTTACTGAATTAGTTGGTGTTACTGAGTTCGTAGGCGTGACAGAATTAGTAGGTGTTGGTGAAGCATCCGGCGTTTGTGTTACTGTTGGAGTAACTGAGTTGGTTGGTGTTACTGAATTGGTTGGAGTTACACTGTTAGTTGGCGTTACTGAATTGGTTGGAGTTACACTGTTAGTTGGTGTTACTGAGTTCGTAGGTGTGATACTGTTAGTAGGTGTGACAGAATTAGTAGGTGTTGGTGAAGCATCCGGCGTTTGTGTTACTGTTGGAGTAACCGTATTAGTTGGAGTAACTGAAGTAGTAGGTGTTGGTGAAGCATCCGGCGTTTGTGTTACTGTTGGAGTAACCGTATTAGTTGGAGTAACTGAGTTGGTAGGTGTGTTAGTTATCGTTACTGATGGGGTTGTAGTAATAGACGGAGTAATAGTTATCGATGGAGTTATTGAATTGGTAGGTGTGGGACTATTAGTGGGCGTAACTGAATTGGTTGGTGTAACAGTGTTAGTTGGTGTAGAAGTGGGTGTAAGACTAGGTGTCGGTGATGGTGGTTCTGGTATACAGTTGTAATCAATACATCCCTCTGAATCAATAACTTTTACACAATACACAGAAGCATTTTGAAACTCTATAGGTAGTTCAAAACTATAACTTGTATTAGTTGTTGTATCAATATATAAACATGTATTATTATTACCTACTGAGTCGCACACCCATATATTAAATGGTGGTGTACCAACTATTGATGTTATGTTAACTTGAATTGACATTATATATTAGGGTAATAAACATAAATAGTTTTATCACCGTTTGTTAAAGATGGAGTTACTGAAGGTGTATTTGTAACTGAAGGTGTTGGAGTTGTTGTAACAATTTCTGAGTCACACAATAAATAATACTCACGAGTCACTACATCACAAACTAAATAGTATGGATTTGTTGGAGTGACTGTTGGAGTTGGAGTGACTGATAGTGATACAGATATGGTAGGTGTTACTGTAGGAGATAAAGTTATCGTAGGTGTTATAGATGGTGATACAGATATTGTAGGCGTTATAGATGGTGATACAGATATTGTAGGCGTTATAGATGGTGATACAGATATTGTAGGTGTTACTGTCGGTGTTATAGTTGGTGTAACACTTGATGATGGTGTAGGAGATGGGGTTGCAAATCTATTTCCTGAAGACAAACAGCTCGTACAGTCCGTAAATATATTTCCTGAATCAGGTACACCGAAATAATTACCGTTATAGTCTGTTCTAATATATCCTGTAGGTTCATGATATGGGTTAGAGAAATACCCGACATAAGTCCAACATTCAGTTCTATTTATAAATGTTTGTCCTGATGACACACCAACAACTTCATCTGTTTGAACCACCATGTTGTTAGTAGTACATGATGTGTAGACGTATGAAACACCACTTCTTGGTGTTTCAGAAGGTGTAACAGACGGTGTAATTGAAGGTGTTGTAGTAGGAGTTATTGATGGTGTAGGTGTTGGTGAAGCAATGCAACATTCACTATGTAATTGAGTTATATTATTTATAAAGTGTGTTGAAGAACCGTTAGTATCTGAAATGTATTTAACACATCTCTCCTCCCCATTTAACTCGGCAGTAAAGATATCATTTATTGTTATTGCGGAACTATTAAATGAAAGTGGTCCATTAACAAAATAATAATTATTAGAATCTGAACAATCCTGTAACTTTAAGATGTCCCCGCATTCAAAGTAACCACTATCAATAACAAATACTACCGTATCTACTTGACTATTTTTTTCCTTTGAGGGTGTAGGTGTAGGTGTGGGTGTAATTGTAGGAGTTACGGAAGGTATTACTTGTGTAACTTCAAAATCAAAATCTTCACATGTTAAGTCCGATGTTGAAGGAGTTACAGAAGGCGTAATCGATGGTGTTGGTGTAGGTGATACTGGTGTTGATGTGACTGAAGGTGTAATACTATTACTTGGTGTTGTAGTTGGTGTGGGACTTAGTGACGGAGTTACTGTTGGTGTCATACTATTTGTAGGTGTTGGAGTTGGTGTAACTGTACATGATGGGTCACCACATGTCGTATTACCAGAAGTTATGAGTTCACCTAATATTGCTTCATTTGGAGTTCCGTAAACACCAGTAAAACAATTTTCAGGTAACCCTCCTGATGGTATAGTAACATTGTCCATAGATATCTGAATCGTGGTACCTGTTTCTATTGATAGAGTACTACTATCTAAACTGTTAATAATAGTATAATACCTTCCTGTATTACAACCTTGTAATACATTTGTTAAACAAACTTCATTATTAGTGTTTTTACAGTCCTCACAGTCAGGATGAATTACAGGGTCTGTAACTGTAAATACGGGTGTGTTTGAACTATTTCCAATAATCTTGTAACATCTAGAACCCGAATTTATAACATCATTAGGAGATGGTAAAGAACCTGATGTAACTACTACTTTAAAATAAACACTAGCGGGTGGGGTACCTGATTCGTCACCACAACAAGGGAGTAATTCATATACTTGCGAACTATTTCCTGAAGGCGTGACTGTTGGTGTTACTGTAGGAGTAACCGAAGGAGTTGTAGTTTGTGTTGGAGTAACACTTGGAGTCATCGTTGGCGTTATTGTAATAAATATAGTAGAAGTCGGAGTTTGAGTTGAGGTTGGTGTTATCGTAGATGTAGGTGTATTGGTTGGAGTAACTGACACAGTCTCTGATGGAGTTACTGAATTAGTTGGTGTTACCGTATTCGTCGGAGTTACCGTATTAGTTGGAGTTACACTATTAGTTGGTGTTACCGTATTAGTTGGCGTTACTGAGTTGGTTGGTGTAACAGTATTTGTTGGCGTAACTGAATTAGTTGGAGTGACTGAATTAGTTGGAGTAACTGAATTAGTTGGAGTTACTGAATTCGTAGGAGTAACTGAATTAGTTGGTGTTACTGAAGTGGTAGGTGTTGGTGAAGCACCTGGCGTTTGTGTTACTGTTGGAGTGACAGTATTAGTTGGTGTTACTGAGTTGGTTGGTGTAACTGAGTTAGTTGGAGTTACTGAATTAGTTGGCGTAACACTATTAGTTGGTGTAACTGAATTAGTTGGAGTGACTGAGTTGGTTGGAGTTACAGTATTAGTCGGAGTTACTGTATTAGTCGGAGTGACTGAGTTGGTTGGTGTAACAGTATTAGTTGGAGTTACAGTATTAGTCGGAGTTACTGTATTAGTCGGAGTGACTGAGTTGGTTGGTGTAACAGTATTAGTTGGAGTTACAGTATTCGTAGGAGTTACTGAGTTGGTTGGTGTAACAGTATTCGTTGGAGTGACTGAGTTAGTTGGTGTTACTGAGTTAGTTGGAGTGACTGAGTTGGTTGGTGTAACAGTATTTGTTGGCGTAACTGAATTAGTTGGAGTGACTGAATTAGTTGGAGTAACTGAGTTGGTTGGCGTAACTGAGTTAGTTGGAGTAACTGAATTAGTTGGTGTTACTGAAGTGGTAGGTGTTGGTGAAGCACCTGGCGTTTGTGTTACTGTTGGAGTGACAGTATTAGTTGGAGTTACTGAATTAGTTGGAGTAACTGAGTTGGTTGGCGTAACTGAGTTAGTTGGAGTGACTGAGTTGGTTGGCGTAACAGTATTCGTAGGAGTAACTGAGTTGGTTGGTGTAACAGTATTCGTAGGAGTTACCGTATTAGTTGGAGTGACTGAGTTAGTTGGAGTTACCGTATTAGTAGGAGTAACTGAGTTGGTTGGCGTAACAGTATTCGTAGGAGTTACACTATTAGTTGGCGTTACTGTATTAGTCGGAGTGACTGAGTTGGTTGGAGTTACTGTATTCGTAGGAGTTACCGTACTTTTTGGAGTAACTGAGTTGGTTGGTGTAACAGTATTAGTCGGAGTGACTGAGTTAGTTGGAGTTACAGTATTCGTAGGAGTTACCGTATTAGTTGGAGTGACTGAGTTAGTTGGAGTAACAGTATTAGTCGGAGTGACTGAGTTAGTTGGAGTTACAGTATTCGTAGGAGTTACTGAGTTGGTTG